>OGXE01000544.1_pt1 | contig 34613 bp, 25 predicted proteins | sample 1576181 | NCBI WGS metagenome assembly OGXE01 (sample SAMEA3541478, study PRJEB24748) | human gut metagenome | biome: human gut; feature: human-associated habitat; material: faeces | place: China | collected 2012 | reverse complement strand
CTCTATAATTTCAGCTGTTGCTGTAATAGTATCCCCAAAATATACAGGAGCTGTAAAAGCTAATTCTTGTCCCATATAAATACTTCCTTCTCCTGGAAGCTTTGTTCCTAAAACTGCTGATACTAACCCAGCTGTAAGCATTCCATGAGCAATTCTATGTTTAAACATTGTCTTTTTAGCATGTTTTTCATTTAGGTGAGCTGGATTAACATCTAAAGTGATTCCAGCATATAATACTACATCTGTTTCTGTTATTGTTTTTGCAATTTCTGCTTTCATTCCTACTTTTAAATCTTCAAATCTCATATATTTTACTCCTTTATCTATATTTATTATAATTGTAATCCCATTTTCTCATTTTTAAATATTCTTAAATCCATTAATTTTAAATCTTCTGATATTAATGGAGCAAAATCCATTTGTGCTAAAATATCTTTTTCTAAATCAATTCCTGGAGCTATTTCAGTTAATGTAATTCCATTCTCTTTTAACTCAAAAACTGCTCTTTCTGTTACATAAGTTACTTTTTTACCATTTTTTCTTGCTAAATTTCCACTAAATGTTATTTGTTCTACATCTTTAATGAATTTTTTTATTTTTCCTTCAGTTTTTATAACTAATTTTTCATCTTCTATCGCAATATCTAATCCACTAGCTGTGAATGTTCCACAAAATACGACTTCTTTAGCATTTTGTGTAATATTAATAAATCCTCCACATCCAGCTATCTTAGGTCCAAATTTTGAAACATTTATATTTCCTTCGCTATCACATTGAGCTAATCCTAAAAATGCAGTATCTATTCCTCCCCCATCATAAAAATCAAATTGATATGGTTGATCTACTATTGCTCTTGGATATATGGAAGCTCCAAAATTTAATCCTCCAGCTGGAGTTCCTCCTATTGCTCCTGGCTCAACTGTTGGAATAAAATGTTCTTCTTGTCCCTCTTCATTTAAAATAGTTGCTATCATCTCAGGCATTCCTATTCCATAATTTAATATTTTTTTATCTCTAGTTAAAAGCATTGCACATCTTCTAGCAATTATTTTTCTTTCATCTAACTTTACTGGTTCAACAGTTAAACCCTCTATTTTTTCTCTCATTACATATTTTTCATTGTAATGCTCAATAAAAGTTTGTTTATGAAAATCTAAATTTTCAGCTACTACTACATAGTCAACCATTATTCCAGGAATTTTTACATCTTTAGGTTGAATATATCCATCTTTTAAAATATTTTTTACTTGAACAATTACTTTTCCACCATTATTTTTTACTGCTGTAGCCATAGATAATGTTTCTAATGTTAACGGTTCCTCTTCTACTGATATATTTCCTTCGCAATCAGCAGTAGTTCCTTTTAATAAGGCTATATCTCCTTTTTGTCCTTTAAAAAATAACACATCTCTTCCATTTAAGTGCAATTTTTCAACTATTTCCTCTATTGTTATAGAATTTATTTTTCCCCCTTGTAAATCTGGATCAACAAATGTTCCTAAACCTACATGAGATAAAGTTCCTGGTTTATTAGCTGCCATATCTCTAAACATTTGAGCAATAACACCTTGAGGTAAATTATATCCAATTATTTCATTTTGATTAACTAATTCTCCTAACTTTGGAGCCAATCCCCAATGTCCACCAATAGCCTTTTTTATCATACCTTTGTGACCAAATCTATTTAATCCTGTTCCAGATTTTGCATTTCCAAATCCTGCTGCAAATATTAAGTTTAAATCTCTAGGTTTTCCAGTTTCTAAAAAAGATTTTTCAACCTCATAGTATATTTCTTCTGGAACACCAATTGTCACAAATCCATCTAATAAAAGTGTTGATCCATCATTGATTAATTTAGGTACATCACTAGCCTTTATAAATTTATTCATACAATATTCTCTCCTTAAAAAATTAAATATAATTTAGCACTTTTATTTTTTATTTCGTTACTCTTTGTATTTATTTGGATTATATTTTCTTGTTTTAAAAAAGTCAATATTGAAATTATAGGTTAAAAAATCTAAAAATTTATTTTGGGCTTTTTCTCACATATAAGTATTTTTAATTTTTATACTTTTAAATTAGATTTTTTAATGGTTTATCAAATTTTTTTAATTAGTTTATTATGAATTTTTTTCATAACTAAAATGATAAAAAAATATGTATTTATTAATTTTTTTATTTTATTCTTATTATTTATTTCTAAATTATTGTATAATAATATTATTAAATTTATGACTCAAAATAGTGGGAGGAAATTTTATGAATATAAGAGAGCTCAATTATTTCATAGAAGTTGCAAAAGAAGGAAGTTTTACAAAAGCATCAAAAAATCTTTTCGTATGTCAATCAGCACTTAGTAAAGCTATTAAATCATTTGAAAATGATTTAGACATAAAATTAATTGATAGAACTTCTAAAAATTTTGAACTAACCCCTGAAGGTCAACTTCTTTTTGAAAATGGTGTTATTGCTTTAAAAGTAATTAATGAACAACTTGATATGCTATTAGATAGTGTTAGTTTAGAAAAAGGAAAAATAAAATTAGGAGTTCCACCAGTTATAAGTACAATCTATTTTACTTCCTTAATTCAATCTTTTAAGGAGAATTATCCATCCATTAATTTACAAATTACAGAAGCTGGAGCAAATACAGTAAAAAATAAAGTAAATGATGGAGATATTGATATTGGGGTAGTAATCCTTCCTTTTAACTCAAATAATTTTAATATTATTCCTATATTTCAAGCAGAAGTAGTTGTTATTGTTAATAAAGAACATAATTTAGCTAAAAAAGAAGAAATTTCTTTATTAGAACTTAAGAATGAACATTTTATCTCATTAAATGAAACTTATATGTTATATGACAGAGTAAAAATAAGATGTAATCAAGTTGGTTTTACTCCCAATATAATTTCTACTAGTTCACAATGGGATTTTGTTGCAGAAATGGTAGCTTTAAATCAAGGAATTGCAATTTTACCTAAACCTATTCTAAGTAGATTTCATTCAAAAAAAATAAAACTTCTAAAAATAAAAGAAGGATTTCCATGGAATATTGCTTTTATAGTTAGAAAAGATAAATATATATCAAGAGCTATTAAACTTTTTATTGAATTTACTAAAAATTTTGAACTTTAAGTTACCCAAATTTCCCTTTTATATATAATTATGAATTTTTTTCATAACACTTATGAAAATATAATATTTTACTTTTCATACTTTATTTTTTATAATCAAAATGTAAAAACTTAAAGCACTTTGTATTTTTTATATTACTAATTGTCATTATTTATTAGAAAAAAAGGGGGATTTTAAATGAAAAAAAAATATGTTATTGAAGTTATTTTATTTTTGACATATGCACTATTTGCTATGTCATGGAAAGCAGGAGATATTTTAATTGCTTCTTATGGTTTTTCAGCTAGCCAGTCTGCTATTATGACAAATGCTATTAATGCATCTAAAGTTATTGGTTGTATATCTGCTGCTGGAATTATTGCAAAATTAGGTAATAGAAAAACATTTACTTATTCTACTTTTTTAATAGTTTTAGGAATACTATTACCTTTCGTTCAAACTTTTTCTTTGATTTTCATAATTAGATTTGTTTTAGGATTAGGTGGAGCTCTTGTATTAGTTACCATTAATCCAATAGTTTCAAAACTATTTTTTGGAGAAGAATTAACTGTAGTAAATGGATTAAATGCTGTAGCTTTCAATGTTGGATTGGCTGTTGTTCTTACATTAATCAAGCCAATAGCTGCTTCTCCAAAAACTTCTATTATCATATTAAGCTTAATTGTTTTTGTTGGCTTGATTCTTTGGTTAATGTTAAGTAAGGAATTTGAAGATAATAGTAACTCAAATCAAGAAGAAGCTAAATTAGCTGCTAAGGAATATACAATAATTGATGGTTTAAAAGATAAATTTAATATAATTTTTTCTCTATCTTATTCTGGACTTTTAGCTTTTTATTTAGTAGCCTTTACATTTATGAAAGCTGAAAATGTAGTATTTGTTATATATGCTGGAGTAATTGGTGCCCTAGTTGGAACATTCTGGGCTAAAAAATTTGAAAATAAATTACAACTTGTAAGAATAAGTGCTTTCTTACAACTTGTAAGTGCTATTGGTTTCATTACATACTACGATTATCCTTTAGTGAAAATAATTGGGTTACTTTTAGGATTCTTTATATTTTTCCCAATGCCAGCTTTTGTAACTCTTGCATTCACTAGAAAAAATGTAACTCCTAGAAAAATATCTGTTACTTTCTCTATTTTCTGGTCTGTGAGTTACTTAGTATCCATTGTTTTGTTACAAATTTTTGCCTTTTTAACTGATAATACTGGAAGCATGATTATACCATTTATTTTCATAATTTGTGTAGAAGCATTTTTCTTTATAGGGACAACTTTTTTCCTAAAAAAAGATTAAAATTAATATGATAATTTGGAGGAGATTTTTATGAAGAAATTCGAAGTTAGAAAAGAATTAGCTGATTTTTTAAAAGTTTTTAACGAAGTAACTGTTCCAAGTCTTTTAGCAAATGGATTTAAACCTACACCTATAAATGCAAGAGAAGGACTAGCAAATCTTACTTCGTCTTTAACAACTAAAGGTCCTAAAATAGCAAAAATTTTAGATGATATTATTGATTGTGAAGGATTTAAAGTTCCTGTAAGAATATTTAATCCAAATCCAAATATTCCTTTACCTATCTTAATTTACTATCATGGTGGTGGTGGAATGGGAGGGAGTGTAACTGTTTATGATCCTATTCTTAGAAGATTAGCAGCTAAAACAAACCATATAGTGATTGGAGTAGAGTATAGATTAGCCCCTGAAAATCCATATCCAGCTGGAGAAATTGATGCTTATAATGTATTAAAAAACATTCATAAACTTTTAGATTCTTTAAATATTAAATATATAGACAAAATTTCTATAGGAGGAGATAGTGGTGGAGGAGCTCTTTCAACTGCTGTTGTAAGAAGGGCTCAATTTGATAAAAATGTTAAAATTGAAAAACAATTTTTAATATATCCTAGTGTTGACTATACTATGGTTCTTCCTTCTATTATTGAAAATGCAAATAATTATCTCCTAACAGCTAGTAAAATAAAATGGTATTTTGATAATTATTTTTGTAATAATGAAAATAGAAAAGAAGCTTCTCCTCTCTATGGAAAATTTTCTAAAAATATGCCTGAAACTCTTGTATTTACAGCTCAATTTTGTCCATTAAGAGATGAAGGGATTATGTACTATGAAAAAATAAAAAAACAAGGAATATATGCTGAATTTTATAATTTAGAAAATATGATTCATACATTTATGAATATGGAAAATCTTTGTAAAGAGGAATGCGATTTTGTATATAATAAAATTAATTCTTTTTTAAATAGATAATTAATTAAGATATTATATCTCTTATATTAAAATAGAACTTTATTAAATAAAATTTTCAAGTAACTCCAGTAATTTTTACTGGAGTTATTTTTTGAATTATTTAAATAAAATTTTTTAGATATTGTACTTCTTTTTTAAGTATATTTTTTGCTCTTGAGAGATACAAAAACATGCTTCTATTTCTTCTTTTAATTCTTCTAAATAGTTATTATAATCTAAATCTTTTTTATTTAAATTTTCGATTATAGTTAAACTTTCTATTAAATATAAAGCTTTTTCTTCTTTATTTTCTATAAATTTATTTAGCCACTCTTCTTCAAATATAACTTTTTTTAGTAATCTTTTTTCTTTATCATAATGATGTTTAAGAGAAATTAAATTTCCAATAAGTTTAGAATAGCCATAATTTAGAAGATTATGATATCTATTTTTTCTTTTCTTTCTAAAAGTAGTTCTTCTATATTCTTTTGGCATATTAATAGAACTAATGGCTCTTCTTTTTTGATTTTCGAGAGGACCTATATATTCATAAAATTTAAAATAGATATTTCTTTTAATTTTTTTTCTCATAATTTCTCCCTTCTTGTTTATTATTAATTTTTTATACTAAAAAATATATGTCATTATATTATATCACAAATTTCTTATCTTTTTTCCTACTAACTAGTTTTTTATATTTTTAGCTTTTTATTAAATTTTATTTTAGATAATATAAATTATTACTTAAATTTTAAAAAAATTATTTCAACAAAATTAAACTGTATAAAAGATAAAAATTATTTTAAATAATAAATTTGAAAAAATATTATATAATAATCGCTATTTATCTAAAAAGCGATTATTATATTATTGATTTTATTGACTTTCTTTAGTAGCATTATTTTTTAGCCTATAAAAGCGATTAATTTTTATATAAAAAGCGACTAATTTATGTTATAATATTATTAAATATAAATAAAAAAAGGTGATTTTTTATGGCTACTAAACCACTTGATAATGAAACTATAGAAAAAATTATCTCTTCTATTTTTTTACCACAAGATGTTAGAAATGCTCTTTTAATAGAATTGAATACCGGATTAAGAATTATGGATATAGCTAAATTAAAATTTTCTCAAATTCAATTTGGTATTTTAGAACTAGTGGAACAAAAAACTAAAAAAACTCAAATTACTAAAATTAATATGGATCTTGTTAGATATCTTAATACTAATAAAACTTGGTCTGGAGATTATATGTTTTTAGAAGCTAAAAGAAAAAGAAATGGTATAGAATATTGTGCACCGAAATCTTTTGTTAGATATGTGCAAAATAAATTAAAAATAGTTTGTGAATGTGAACATATTAATCATGAGTTCATTTCAACTCATAGTTTTAGAAAAACTTTTGCAACAAATGCTTTTAATCAAACTAAAGACCTAGTATTTGTTCAAAAATTACTTAATCATTCTTCAGTTTCAATTACTCAAAGATATATAAATGTGGATCAAGAAAGAATAGATAATTTTAGAGAGAAAATTAAAATGGGATTTTAGTGAAATATCCATATATTTTTAATTTTTATGTTATAATATTAATAAATGAGAAAGGAGACTAACTATGAAAAAATTAATTCCTGATGGAATAAGTGATTTTAAAACTTTAATAGAGAACAATTATTATTATGTAGATAAAACTCCTTTTATAAGTGAAGTAGGAAAAAATGTAGGAAAGACACTTCTATTTACTCGTCCAAGAAGATTTGGAAAAACTCTTAATATGTCAATGTTAAAATATTTTTTTGATGTAAGAGAGGCTGAAGAAAATAGAAAGTTATTTAAGGGTTTAGAAATACAAAAATCATCTTATTTTAAAGAACAGGGAAAATATCCTGTAATTTTTATATCAATGAAAGATATAAAAGAAATGAGCTTTGATAGAGCTATTACTGAAGTAAAAAACTTATTAAGTTCTTTGTATAATCAATTTGAATTTATTAGAGAAAAGTTAAATGAAAATGAATTGATAGAATTTAACAATATTTGGTTAGAAAAAAATGATAATAATTTAAGAAAAGCTTTGTTAAATTTAGCTATTTTCTTACAAAAATATTATCAAAAGAAAGTAATAGTTTTAATAGATGAGTATGATACTCCTTTAGTATCTGCATATAGATATGGTTATTATAGAGAAGCTAAAAATTTTTTTAGTGGATTATATGGTTCTGTATTAAAAGATAATACAGTTCTTCAAATGGGAGTAATTACAGGAATAATAAGGGTTGTCAGAGCTGGTATATTTTCTGATTTAAATAACTTAAAAGAGCGTAGTATTTTAAATAAAGAGTATGATGAGTATTTTGGTTTTTTAGAGAAAGAGACAAAAGAGGCTTTAAAATATTATGAAATAGATTCTAAATTAGAAGAAGTTCACTCTTGGTATAATGGATATAGATTTGGAGATACAAAAGTATATAACCCTTGGAGTATTTTAAATTTTTTATCAGAAAGGGAATTTAAAAGTTATTGGATAGATACATCAGAAAATTATCTTATAAAAGATATACTTAAATCAGCTGATAGAGAAACTTTTAATAAATTAAATAATCTGCTATTCGGAAAAGAAGTGGAAGAAGAGATTACAGGAAAATCAACACTTCAAGAGGTTTTAGAGGCTCATGACTTATGGGAGCTGTTGCTATTTTCTGGATACTTAACTATTGATAAGAAAATAGAAGATGATATTTATAGTATAAAAATTCCAAATAATGAGGTAAAAAAATTTTTTAAAGATAGTTTTATAGAGATTTCATTTGGAACAAATCTAACTTTTAAAAGATTAATAAAAAATCTTTTAGATAACAATATTGATAAATTTGAAATAGAACTTCAAGAGATACTTTTAAAATATATGAGCTTTTATGATATTTCAAATATAGAGAAAGTGTACCATAATTTTATCTTAGGTCTGATGATTCATCTTGAAGGAAGATATCATATAAATTCTAATGGAGAAAGTGGACTTGGAAGATATGATATAGAAATTGAACCATTAAATAAAAATATGAGAGGATTTATTTTAGAATTTAAAGTTGCTGATAGTGAAGAAAATCTTGAAAAAAAAGCAGAAGAAGCTTTAGAACAAATAAAAGATAAAAAATATTATGTATCTCTACAAGATAGAGGAATAAAAGAGATCATCTTTGTAGGTATGGCATTTTACAAAAAGTTTGTTAAAATTAAAAGTTTAGAATATTAACAAATTTTAAACAATCTTATTTTTTATTTAAAAATAAAATTAATTAATATTTGTATTTTAGATAAAATTATGTTATAACCAATATAATGATTGGTTAAGGAGGAATTTGAAATGACTAAAAAAGAGTTTATTGATTTATATTTTGAGAAAGGTGCATTCGAAACTAAAGCTGAAGCTGAAAGAAAAGCTAATGCATTCCTTGCTGCTTTAGAAGAAGGATTAGTAAAAGGTGAAGATATTACTTTTATAGGATTTGGAAAATTTGAAGTTGCTGAAAGAGCTGCTAGAACTGGTAGAAATCCTCAAACTGGAGAAGAAATGACTATCGAAGCTAAAAAAGTAGTTAAATTCAAACCAGGAAAAGCATTATCTGAAGCTGTAAATAAATAGTTGGTAATAAAAAAGAGTAGGTTTATTTTTAAGCCTACTCTTTTCCATTACACTTAAAAATTATTTCTTTGAAAGAACAAAATCCTCCAATTCAAAATATAATAACATAATTGTCTCCTTATTCTTTATTTTTATAAAAGATAAACATTTTTTGTTTATATAATAAGATAAGTTAAAATATATTATCATTTTTTCACCTAAAATTGAAAAATTTAAAATTGCACTTCTTTTTAAGAAGTGCAATAATTGTAACTTTTAAAACTCTGGGACACAAAGTTTTCGATTAAATTTTTCCTCATAAAAAAGATGCAAATCAATCTTATAAATATCTTTGAGATTATTTTCAGTTAAAATATCACATGTATTTCCTATGATAAATTTTCCATTTTTACTCAATATTCCTGATTTTTCATTTAACATTAAAGCATGTTCTGGAGTATGAGTTGTAAATATTATTGAGTATCCATCTTTGGCTAAAGATTTTATCATTCTTAAGACCCTAATTTGATTTCCGTAATCTAAGTGATTAGTAGGCTCATCAAGAATTATTATTTGTGGTTGTTGAACTAAAACTCTAGCTATTAATATTTGTTGAAATTCTCCACCACTTAATGCAGTTATTTTTTTATCCATAAGATGTATCAAATTTAATTTATTTATAACCTCTATAGCTATTTCATAATCTTTCTTTTTAGGACTGTTAAAAATACCTATATGAGGACTTCTTCCCATTCTAATACCTCATAAGAATATGTTGCTGTATGTATTTGAGGAACATAACCTACTATTTTAGAAAATTCATTTCTGGACATATTATAAATATTTTTCCCATTAATTTTTATTTCACCAGATTTTACTTTTTCTAAATTTGTCAAACAATTTAAAAGAGTAGATTTTCCAGCACCATTAACTCCTAAAATACTAAAAATTTCTCCTTTATTTAAAGAAAAAGAAAGATCACTAAATATATTTTTATCATTGTCATAGGAATAACTAATATTCTCTACTTCTAATATTTTATCCATAATTTCCTCGCTATATTTTTGTATGTTGCTTAATTAGAAGCCATGTGTACAAAGGAGTTCCAATAAAACCTGTTAAAAGGCTAATAGGTATTTCGGAACCATTTATATTTCTAGCTAATGTATCTACTACTATAAGGAAACTTGCTCCTAAAAAAGTACTAATAGGTATAAGATATCTATTGTCAGATCCTACTAGCAATCTTCCTAAATGAGGAATTACTAGCCCTATCCACCCTATAGTTCCTGCTAAACATATAGATGAAGCTGTTAAAATTGTAGAACAAATTATAGCTACTCCTCTTAATTGCTCAACATTTATTCCTAAAGATTTAGCTTCTTTTTCTCCTAAAGATAGAATATTTATTCTCCACCTAAGAAAAATAAGAAGTAATCCAGCTATAATTATAGCTGGTGCTACAAAACAAATATCTTTCATATTAATTTTTGCAAGGCTTCCCATTGTCCAATAAGTAATAGTAGCTAGTTGAGTCTCAGGATCAGCGATATATTTAAGAAGCCCTTGTATTGAAGAAAAAAATCCTCCAATGATAATTCCAGAAAGAACTAAAATTAAATTTGAATGATTTTTAAATAATTTTGGAATAATAGTCGTTAAAATTACTGCTAATATTCCTCCTACAAATGCAAAAAGTTGTATTAAAATATATGATGTCTCTAAAATAATACCAATTGAGGCTCCAACACAAGCTCCAGCTGAAACTCCTAATAAATCTGGAGAAACTAAAGGATTTTTAAATATTCCTTGATAAGTTGTTCCAGCTAATGATAGTCCGCCTCCTATTAAAATTGCTCCTAAAAGTCTAGGGAATCTAACTGTCCAAATAACATTTTCCATATTCTTTGTCCAAGTTGTTTCTATATTAAAAATTTTTGAAAAAAATATTTTTATAAATGTAGTAATTGGAATATAGAATCTCCCTACTGTCATGCCTAAGCAAAATATTATAACTGTTAAAATTCCTGTAAAACATATTAAAAATCTAATTTTATTTCTATTCATTTTATTTTCCTGATGGATCTTTATGATTTAAAATATTTTCTATATTTTCATCCGAAATATCATATCCATAGAAAGTATTATAGTAATATTTAATTTCTTTTTTCATATCTATATCTTTAAATAATTCAGGATGAAGCATTTTTGCTATATATTGTAAAAGTAATATATTTTCACTGCTATAATCCCAATCTTTTATTCCTGTAGGACATAAGTAAACTCTATTATTTTGTACAGCTTTTAGTCCTGACCAACTAGGATTATCTGTAATTATTCCTGTACTTTTTAATCTTCCTGTAAATATAACATCTGGATTCCAAGATATTATTTTTTCAATAGTAACAGTATCATTCATTTCTTTTAAAGTATCTTTTGCTAAGTAATTTCCTCCCGCTATTTCTACAAGAAATTGAGGATAAGAATTTTTAGAAAAACAAACAAGTCCTTCGTCAGAACGAGCATAATAAACATTTGGAATTTCTTCAGGTTTTAAGTTTTTAGTTCTACTTAAAATCATATCTACTTTACTATCAAAATATTTATTCCATAATTTTTCTTTTTCAAGAGCTTCTCCACCTAAAGCTTGAGCTGTCACTCTAACTTCATCTTTTTGGAATTTTATAAATTCTTCTATAGTCTTTGGATTATCGTTACTAGGAAATTGAGTTACTATCGCTTCTATTCCTACTTGTTTTAATTTATCTATAGATTCAGGAAGATTCCAATAGAAAGCATATTCAGCTCCTAAACTCATTAGTTCTTCAACATTAGGAGTTTTTGGATTTTTTATAATTGGAATATTTTTTATATTAGGACTAACTATTTTAGACCAATTATTTACAGCTGATGGAGCAACTCCAACAATTTTCTCTGTTTCGCCTAACATAAGAATTTTTTCAAAAGATGGTCCTGTCAAAGCAAGAACCTTTTTTGATTCTTTGGGTATAGTAACTTTTCTTCCTGCTAAGTCAATTACTTCTGTTTCATTCGCATAAAGTAAAGAACTTAAAATAACACTAAAACATAATATTCCTACTGCTTTAAAAATTTTTTTCATATTAACCTCCGAAAATTTTTAGGATTATTTAATAAAAAAACAGTAAATAGAGTCTCTACTTACTGTTAATCAAACAAAAAAGATAAAAATATCTTAATTATGATTTGGTAAGTCTTCTGACTTGGTTTCATCCTACTCTCACGCCTTCCCAGTTTCCCAGTGACATTATTGTGATTTCGTCCACCTTACAGCAGTTTTCACTGTGGGAGATTTTCACTCCTCTTCCTCTATTAAGCTTATATAAGCACCTATTGTCTGTTTGTTTACAAGATAATTGTATATTATCTGTTTTGAAAAGTCAATAAGATATATTTTATAATGTTTGTTTTTATAAATATATTATCGGACTTATAAACTATAAGTACTCAAATATTGTTTAATAAAAATCCCAAGGTTTATTCTAAAAATTGACTTTATTTTTAATAATTTCAATTTTATTAATTTCACCTAAGGATTTTATAAACTTTATTTATTCTTATAAAATAATTAAATTATTTCTTATTTGTGACAATGTGTTGTATACACATGAACATACTCTTTCCCCTTGCAAGTAAGAGCATTATTTAAAAATTCCTTTATTAACTCCTCTATTTTCCCTTCTATTCCCAATATAAACTCCCCACCATTAGCTTTTACTGCATCAAAAACAGTTGATCCAATATGTCCTGTAACTACAACATCAACACCTTTTTCTTTTAAAAATTTTGCTGCTGCTCCATGAGCTGGTTCAGGAGCATCTAATATCTCCTTTGATTTAATCTCTCCATTCTCAATAGTGTATAAAACAAACTTATCACTATGCCCAAAATGTTTTTCTAAATTTTCTCCATCTCTTGTAGGAAATACCACTACTTTTCTCATTTTTTACCTCCATTTTATTAAAAGATTTTAAATTTTTTTAAAACCCTATCTTGACGTAGTATTTTATCTTCTAACTCTTCATCACTCTTAGCAATCAATTCATAAACTAGGTACTTTATTGGAAGTGATTTTATAATATCCACTATCCCCTCATCTTCAAAGGGATCGTGATAATCAATAGAGTTAATATGTATATATATTCTTTTCATCAAATCCTCTATATCTATTTTTTTATCTCTATTCTCTTCAATACTCTTTCTTACATATCCCCCTGATAAAGAGTAATTAAGGTGCATACCATAGATATAGTTTTTATACTCTCCTAAATTATCAATATTCCTTTTTATATACTCCACTGCCTCTTTTGAACTTTTCAAATGATAATTACTATTTATCATATGTCCTGTATCAAGCATAAGCCCAATATTTTTATATTTAATTTTTGAAAAAAGATACTCTACCTCTTCCTTATTCAAAAGTTTTAACCCTGGCCACCAAAGATTTTCAAATAACAGTTTAAAATTATATTTTTCATTATCAAAAACTTCATTAATTAATGATATAATCCCATCTAATATCTCTTTATCTGAGTATTTAAAATTATAAGTTAAACTTTCAGTAACTTTAGAATTACAAGCATGAAAAACAACATATTCCACCTCTAATTCCTTTGCTATTTCCAGCTCTTTTTTATAATAATCTATTAACTCCTCTTTACTTTCCTCTCCACCACATAGAGATTTAAAATATTTTTTATCTTTTAACTCCTCATACAAAGCAGATATATTTCCTGTATATAGTTCAAACCATGATGGGAAAAACCTCATATGATATCCTTTAATATACTCTTTTACTGAAGTATTGTCAGATTCATTAAATTTTATTAGCTCAATCCCATCAAAATTATATTTTTTTATATAATATTCTAAATCCTCTCTTATATTTTCCATATTGATAAAATCTGTTCTATTTAATAGTTTATACATACTTTTCCTTCTTTATATACTATTTTTTATTAATTTAAGCATATCTTCACTTTTTAAATTTTCAAGTTTATAGTACTCTGCACCTAATGCCTCACTTAAAGTTTTTGCCATCTCCAACTTTATAAATCCCTCTTCTGTATCGATTACAATTGTTCTAATATTCTCTTTTTTTATCTTTTGAGCTAATTCTAAACTCTCTTTTATTGGATCCTTTCCTGAAATAGAATAATTAGCTTTACCATCAGAAAGGAAGAGAATTAATGGAACTACCTTTTCATCTTTTTTCAACTCTTTTTTTATAATATTATATGCTCTCTCTATTCCTGCTGCCAATGGAGTTTTCCCACCAGTTGTTAGTTTCTCCAGTTTCTTTTGAGCAAGATCAATACTTCTAGTAATAGGCAACAATTCTTCAGCACAATCTTTTCTAAAAGCTACTAATCCAACACGATCTCTTTTTTCATAGGCATCTTTTAAAAGTGACATAATCGCCCCTTTCACTGCTTCCATTCTCTTTTTTACCCCCATAGAGCCACTAGAATCAACTACAAATAATATACTTGTTCCTGTCCTTCTCTCCCTAACTTTTACTCTGATATCCTCTTTTCTTATTTTTATCTTCAATCCATTAATATCAGATTTTTTTTGATATGGAGCAGCTGCTCTAATAGTTGCATCAAAAGCAAAATCAATTATTTTTCCCTTAGGAATAATACTCTTTACATATTTCCCTTGAAGAGATCCACTTTTAGTCTTACATCTCTTTCCTGTTCCATTTCTTTTTTTATTGTCCCTTACACTATCAAGAAAAATATCTTTTACTTTGAAAATATCCCCAATTTTAAACTCTTCCTCTAATTCTGAACTATTTTCCTTTTTCTCTTGAGAATTTTCTATATTCTCATCTTCTTCAATCTCTGATTTATCATCAGTATTACAATTTTCCTCTTGGTTATTTTCCTCTTTTTCTTGATTTTTTTGATCTCTATCTGCTAGTTCATTATTGTTTCCACTGTTTTCTTGCTCCTCTGAATTTTTATTCTCCATATTCTCACTATCATCTTTGCTAACAGATTGATTTTTTTGATTTGTCCTATGTGGAAGAACAAATTCAGCAGCCTCTTTTAAATCACTTATATTCAGATATTTTCTTCCATCTAAAGCAGCTAACCCCTTTGCTGTTTCTATCAATATTATTTCAGCTCTATTCCCAGTAGTATTAGCTTCTTCTACTATTTTTATAGCTATATTAATTATCTGCTCACTAGCTTTTATCTCACATAATCTCTCTTTAGCTCTAAAAATTTTCTCTCTTAGTGCCTCATTATCTTCTTTATATTTTTCACAAAATTTTCTAGGATTGTCTTCAAACTCCAATCTTTTTTTAATTATTTTTACTCTTTCTAGTATATCGTCACTACCCTCTACATTTACATAAAGCCCAAATTTATCTAAAAGTTGAGGACGCAACCCTCCCTCTTCTGGATTCATTGTACCTATCAAAACAAATTTACATTGGTGTGAGATGCTTATACCCTCTCTTTCAATATAATTTATCTCTCTAGAGGCTACTTCTAAAATGTTGCTTATAATACTATCTCCCAATAGATTAACTTCATCTATATATAGAATATTATTGTGACATTTTTTTAAAAGTCCATCTTGAAAAACTTTTTTTCCAGTTTTCAATGTTTTTTCTATATCTAAACTTCCCAATAGATTATCCTCTGTTATATTTAAAGGAAGATTTACTATTTTTATCTCTGGAAAAACTTCATCAATACCTCTTACTAATGTTGATTTTGCAGTTCCTTTTTCTCCATTTATCAGTACTCCACCAATTTTAGGATTTATTATATTTAAAAGAAGAGCCTTTTTTATTTTCTCTTGCCCCTCTACTGCTACAAAAGGAAATATCATCTTTTCCTCCTTATAAACTTTCGATTAGTTTCTCTATTTTACTTTCTTCTAAAATACCATCTTCAAAAGGAGTTTTTCTCATTCTATGAGGAAGTGCCAATACTGCTGCTCTCAACATATCCTCTCTCAATACATCTTCTCTTCCCTCATATGCAGCTATTGTTATTGCTGTTTTTATAACACTTATATCAGCTCTATGTCCATCAACATTTAATGCAATAGATATTTTAGCAGCTATCTCATACATCTCATCACTACAATTTACACTATTTAAAATACTTTTACTTCTCTCAATCTTCTCTTTTAAAGCTCTCTCTTCCTCTTCATATTTTTTTATAAAATTCTTAGGGTTATTTTCGAACTCTATTCTTCTTTTTACAACTTCCACTCTTTTACTAGGTTCTCTCTCACCTATTACATCTACTACTAAACCAAATCTATCTAATAATTGTGGTCTTAGATCTCCCTCTTCTGGATTCATTGTTCCTACCAACACAAATTTAGCAGGGTGACTAAAAGAGATTCCCTCTCTCTCTATACTATTTACCCCCATTGCTGCAGAATCTAAAAGCACATCAACTATATGATCATCTAATAGATTGATCTCATCTACATATAAGATATTTCTATTACTTTGAGCAAGAATCCCCTTTTCAAATTTTTTCTCTCCTGTTTTAATAGCATATTCTATATCTAAAGTTCCGACTACTCTATCTTCAGTAGCACTTATAGGAAGATTTATAACCCTCATTTTTCCTAAAGTTTTTTTTATCTCTTCCCCAGAATTATATTTTTCTAAGCATTTATCACAAAACTCCTCTGTTTTATTGGGATCACAATGAAATTCACACAAGTTTTCCTCTCTCTCTGCTAAGAGGTTTGCTAATCCCCTTACTAAAGTTGATTTTGCAGTTCCCTTTTCTCCCCTTATAAGAACTCCTCCAAGACTTGGATTTATTATATTTAATATCAATGCCTCTTTCATTTTTTCCTGTCCCACTATTGCTGTAAATGGGTATAAATAATCTCTACTACTCATTAATCTTACCTGCCTTATCTTTTAATATTTTAAATACTGCTTTCCGTAAAACACAATCTTTATCCTCTAACCCATAAGAAGTATTAAAAATCATTCTTGAAGGGCAACACCCTTTGCAAATATCTCTATATTCACAAAAATTACACCTCTCATATTTTCCAGAAGAAAGTTTTTTTATCTCTATTTCTCCATCTATATTTCCCATATAATAATCTTTATTCCCTACAAGAGAGCTACAAGGGTAGGCATCTCCTTCTGGAGTTACAACCATTGCTTGTCCCAAAGATGAATAACAATAATTTTCACTACTACACCTTGTAGTTGTCTTTATTCTTGCCTCTTCTATCTCTCTTATCACTATCTTTTTCCCTGTTAACTCTTTTAAAATTTCTATTTTTTCATAAGCTTTTTTCAAATTGATATATATATCCTCATCTTTAGGAGGAGTAAAATCTTGATTTTCTAGACAATTTCCTGTAACTCTCAATAAATCAAGCCCAATCCCCTGTATATTTCCTAAATAATATGCCATCTCTACCAACTTATCTAACTTATCAATATTTTTATTGCTAACTACACAATTTAGATTGATATTTCTATTTTTTTCCCTTAAAAGATTTATTCCTTCTAAAGTTCTTTTAGTTTTCCCTCTAAGCTCCTCATTTATCTTTATTGTTCCATCAAAGCTTATTCCAATATTTATTCTCATTTTTGATAGTTTTTCAGCTATCTCTTCTGTTATCAAAGTTCCATTACTTTGGAGTCCTATTTTACAATTATAGCCATTCTCCTCTAAATATGAGTAAATTTTTTCTATTACTTGAAAATTTAAAAGAGGCTCTCCACCTGCTAAAATCAAAGTAAAATCTTTATTTTCACAAAGATCAATAACTTTTTTAGCTGTCTCAAAAGACATATATCCATTATTAAATTTAGGACGAGCATAACAATATTTACAATTTAGATTACAACTGTCAGCCAACCAAAGAACTAAATATTTTATATTAAACTTACTCTTCATACTCTTCAAGATCTCCTTCAATATTTAAATAAATCTTTCTTAAACTTTGAAGTTTTTCTGAAGGAGCATTCCACATCTTTCTTTGTTCAGCCTCTAAAAGTCTCTCTGCTATATTCATTACAGCATGAGGATTATTCTCCTTTAGCCACTCTCTATTCTCTTTGTTTTCAATATATTTCTCTGTTATCTTATTGTACATCCAATCTTCTGCAATTTCCGAAGTTGCATCCCAACCAAAGAAAATATCTACCATAAAACTTACCTCTTGAGCCCCCTTATATCCATGCCTTTTTAGCCCTTCAAACCATTTTGGGTTCAATATACGAGATCTCATAACTCTAGCTGTTTCTTCTTTTAGACTCTTTATTTTAGTTAATTCAGGATCGCTTGTATCTGTGCTATATGAACGTGGATCTTTTCCACTAGCATATTTTACTGCTGCTACTAATCCCCCATGATAAGTATAATAATCATCACTTTCAAGCATATCAATCTCCACAGAGCACTCATTTTTTACAGTTACATCTGCTTTTTTCATTCTAGTCATAAAAATATTCTCTACTTTTTTCCCATGATAGTTACTTCCATAAGCATGTGAACTCCAATTTACATAGGCTCTACCTAAATCCTCTCTTGTTTCCCATTGCTTAGAATTGATTAAAACTCCAACTCCTGCTCCATAAGTTCCCGGTGGACAACCAAAAACCCTCACTTTTGATAGCTCCTCTGCCTCTTTTAAATCATACCCATCTTTTAGTAGTTGAGATATATCTTCATTGATATTCTTTTTAATATAATTGATCTCTTCTGGCTCATCTAATTGAGTTACTAAATTAACAGCCTCTTCTAACAGCTTTATAAGAATAGGAAAAGTATCTCTAAAAAGCCCTGTTATTCTTAAAGTTACATCTATTCTCGGTCTCTTTAACTCCTCGTAAGGTATAACCTCTAAACCAATAACCCTATCTCCATTGTTAAGCCAAATAGGTTTTACTCCCATTAAATATAGAGCCTCTGCAATATCATCTCCATTGGTTTTCATTGTTTCTCCACCATATATAAGCAGAGCTATATTTTTAGGTATCTTTCCCTCATCTTGAAAATACCTTTCAATCAATTTATCCCCCAATTGAACTCCCACTTTCCAAGCAGCTCTTGACGGTATCTTATTTGGATCTATTGCAAAAAAGTTAGTTCCTGTAGGTAGGATATCTATATTTCCTCTAGTGGGACACCCTGATTGTCCCGGAGATATAAACTTTCCATTTACCCCTTTTTCTGTACTCTCCATCTCTCTAACTGTATCTTTAATTTTTGGTAAAACTATTTCAAGAATATTTTTCTTCAAAGTAACAAGATATCTATTTTCCTTTACCTCATAATCTAAATACTCTTTCTCAAAAACATCTTTATTCTCCAAAACAATATCTTTTATTATTTTTAATCCAATATTTCTAATATCATCTAATATCATAAGATTAGTTTTTCCATTATTAGAAAAATGAGGATTATTTTTTAACTCCTCTATCTCATATCCTAAAGCTTTTCCAATAGTTTTATCTATTCCCATCATTCCACAATTATCTATCCTCATAAGAGCTTGAGTTAGAGTAGCACATCTCTCTCCTTTAGCTGGTTCTCCCAAAATGTGTAACCCATCCTTAATTGTAGAACTTTTTAACTCCTCTATATATGAGTGAAGTTTATTAATAAATACCTTATAATCTCTTAAAATATCTTCCTTTTCAATATTCATATCCAAATTATAGTTATATTTAAAAACCCTATCTAAAATATCCTCTTTTAGCACTTCTAATTTAGTGTCCTTTGAATTTTCAGCTTGATAATATTGTTTAATCAACTCATCTAGCTCCTCTATATCCTCATACTCTCCAGCCAGTGTAAGAGCTGGAATCATATATGAAATAAGAGCTGCATAACTTCTTCTTTTAGCTTGTAATCCCTCTCCTGTTACATTTATCGAATAATCATATAGGTGTGGAATATCATCAATATTAAAATCCGGGGTACAACTACTGCTCAATCCAATCTCTTTTCCCGGCAACCATTCCAATGTCCCATGAGTTCCCACATGATAAATTACATCTGCTTTAAATATCTCTTTTATCCATTTATAGAAAGAGTAATATTGATGAGGTATCATAAAATCTGTATTGTGGTACATCTCTTCAGCTTTTGCTATCATTCCTCTAGCAGGTTGAAGTCCTATAAATATATTTCCATTTAGAATCCCAGGAACTGGAATCAGATTATCATATACCATAAACTCCCCTAGAGGCTTTCCCCATTGAAATTCCAACTTCTCTTGTACCTTTTTATCTAACTTTTTAAACCAACCCATATATCTATCTTTATCTATTGTATCTATACTTTTTTCCAAAACTTTTTCAGGAGTCAACCAATTTTGATCATTAGATACTCCCTTTATAATCCTTTGTATAATATCATTTCCATTTTCAAAATCATATTCAGTTTTAATTCCCAACTCTTTAAATTTATTTACCATATTGTATACAGAATTAGGAGTATCCAACCCAAAAGCACAACCGATCATATCATTTCTTGGGGGCATATTATGAAAAATTATAGCAACTTTCTTATCTCCATTTTTTTTATTAGCTAATTTTGACCAACCCATAGCCATTCTTGCTATTTTATTCACTCTTTCCTCTATAGGAAGAAAGATATATTTCTCTCCAAACTCATCTTTTATAGTTTCATGGGTACAACAGGTTACAGAGATTATCTGTCCGTCAAACTCTGGATAATATACCCCTGTTGTAAGTGACATTGTATCTAAACCCCTCACATCGTTTTCCCATGTTTTTCTATCTTGATAAGTTGTCATTCCCTGTATCACTGGTACTTTTAAATCTTCAAAAATAGATTTATTAACTACTGCTGTTCCATCTTCCGGCTCATTAAAAATACTTTGAGAGTAACCTAATAAGTTAATCACAACATCTACTATTGTTTCCCCATTTTTACTAAAATAGTTATCCAATACCCACTTAGTACCCTTAGCTTTAATAGATATATCTGGAACAGAGTTTGTAAATACTGAAAATGGAGTTCCTCCCTCTCTTTCTATCTCCTCTATAAATTTATCTATAACCTCCATCTTTCTACTTTGCCACTCTCTACCATGAAAAAGTATACCTATTACATTCTTCTTTTTTGATATCTTTTCAATAAAACTATCTACATCTTCAACAATCTTTCCATCTGAATATATCCCTTCCCATTTAGGAAAGATACAATCTTCCACTTTATAATCTGTTTTTCCTATACTATTTACAATATAGAGAATCATATTTTTATAGTTCTCTTCTCCTCCAAGAAGATAATATTGTGTAAGCTTATCATAAAGGAGAGGAGAGATTCCAGAATTTTTTGTAAACTCTCTTGTTTCATCTTCTATTGTTGAATGAATAAAGAAAGGCTTTATCTTTTCAAATCTTTTTTTCATCTTTAAAAAGTTTTTAAAATTTGAAACTCCACCATGTAGCATCATACAAATAAAATCACTTTTTGTTATTGAATTTATAAGATTATTATAAATATTATTTGAAGAATCAATATCTGTTGCTGTAAAAAATTCAAAGTCAAATTTGTTTGGATAGCTGCTCTTTATACTGTTACAAACTTTATTTAAACTGTACATATTATCAAACATTGAGGTTATAAATACAATTTTAAACATTATTCCTCCCATTTTTCCTTTATATATTTTAAAAGAATCATTATGTAATTTCCTACTAAATCATTTTTTACATACTCTTTATCTTCAATAGTTAAATTTTCTACTTGAAGTTTTTCACATATTATCTCTCCTAGCTTTTCACAACTATTTTCAACAACCTCTCTTGAAAGAAGTTCCCAATCTAATTGATCTAAAAGATGTATATATAGAGAGGTTAAAGCCACTATCTCCTCATCTACTTCTATATTTTTTATAAACTCCATATACTCTAGTTTTTTATCTGATTTTTCTGGATAGAACTCTATATATTTTTCCCAAACTTTTTCAGCTGTTATTCCATATCTTCTTCCACGTCTAAAAATAGATTTTTGCCTTTGAGGAGTAAGATCAGATTGTTTTGCCAAAGCCTCTTTTACCCCTTTTTTCACTGCTTTTCCTATAAGTTCTCCCAATTTAGAGTGTTTCCCTGCATCTTTATAAGTTCTTTCACTTTCTAAGTTACAATAAACAATTACCCCATCAGTTCCTGATCCTGTTGCTATTCCTGAAGAGTACTTACTTCCCTCTAATAGCTCTTGAATAGCAGCAGTTTTTGCCTCTGTTATTGTAATCAAAGCTCTAGTTAAAGTATGAGGCAATAGGTTTCCATTTATTGCTACCATTATATTTATTGTCCCGTGTTTAACTTGTTCTATCTTCCCATTATTTTCTATATATGAGGCTGGATCTCCTACACGTCCACCATTGGTTTCAATTCCACCTGTAATTAATGCTGTAACTGAAAGATCTTCATATTTCTCTACAGTTATACTCATATTTTTCATATCAGCAGCAGTTCCTAATCCAGTTGTATATTTAGGATCAAGCCCTAATTCTTGTGCTATTATCTCCATATGCTCTTTATATGTAGGAGCTTTTAGCTGACACCCCATTCCCGGAGCAGTTTTTGCATCATTATTAAAGATTGCTGTTATATTTTCTGAATATCCTCCATTGATTATACCTGTACTAAGAACGCCTCTTTTTCCAACAAATTTTACAATCACACTTTTATTATATTGATATACTTTGTCCCCTGTATCTAATATTTTCAACATTGATCCCCCTTACAATATGCAAAAATCTAGCTCTTCTGTTATTGGATTTTTATATATTTTGGCATTTATTCCATAAACCTTATTTAAGTTCTCCTCTGTTATAACCTCTTTTGGTGTTCCATCAGCTACTATTTTCCCATTCGACAATAAAATTAATCTTGTACAATATTTTATTGCTATTCTTAAATTGTGTATAACTGCAATTACAGTCTTTTTCTCCTCTTGCATCTTTTTAACAATTTTAAAAAGCTCATCTTCATACATCATATCCATACTTGCTGAAGGCTCATCTAACAACATCACTTTACTTTCTTGAGTCAATACCTTTGCAAAAAGTACCCTTTGTCTCTCTCCACCAGACAATTCCAATATTGATTTATTCTTAAATTTTAAAGTATCTGTAAGTTGCATATATCTCTCTGCAATCTCTCTATCTTTTTTACCATACTCTTGAAATCTCTCTAAATATGGATATCTTCCTAATACAACTACATCTACACAGGGAAAATCAAAGCCTAAATTTGTATTTTGATTCATAAAAGAGATATTTTGTGCTAACTCTTTCTCTTTATACTCCCTTATATTTCTTTCATTAAAAAATATATTTCCAGATTTTATCTGATTTATACCATTTATTGTTTTTAATAGTGTTGTTTTTCCTGACCCATTTGGACCAATTATCCCTATAATCTCCTCCTCTTTACATTGAAAAGAGATATTTTTTAAAATCTCTCTTTCACCTATAGAGTAACAGATATTATCTATTTTTAAATTCATTATAATCCCCTACCCTCTTTTCTAATTTTTACAATTAAATAAATAAAGTAAGGTGCCCCAATTAATGAAGTAATTATTCCTACACTTACTTCACTTGGAGCTAAAACAACTCTTGAGATCAAATCACTAAATGTTAGAAAAAAAGCCCCTGCTAGAAAAGATGCTTTCAATAACTTTCTGTTGTCAGCTCCTATTATTTTTCTCAACATATGTGGAACAATAAGCCCTACAAACCCTATATTTCCACTTATACATACAGATATCGCCGTAAGCATGGCTATAATTATTAAAATTTTCTTTCTTATTTTTCTAATATTTATTCCTAAAGATTTTGCCTCCTCATCTCCCAATAAAAGTATATTCAACTCTTTACCATAATAAAAAAGAATAAAAGTAAGTATTAAAATTGGAAATACCCCAAAAAGAAAGTGCTCCCATCTTCTTCCACTTAAACTTCCTATTGCCCAAAAGATATACTCTTTTATTTGAGATTCCATAAGATTTGTTAAAATCATAGAGGAGATAGCTCCTACAAAACTACTTATTGCTATTCCTGATAAGATAAGCAAAAGATTGTCTGTTCTCCCTTTTAAAGATGCTAACTTGTATACAACAGAAGATACTAAAAGAGAAAAACATATTGAAAAAAATGGCATTGCAAAAATACTTAATGAACTTAACCCTAAAGCTATTGACAGCACTGCCCCTAAACTTGCTCCACTAGAGATACCTATTATCCCAGAATCTGCTATGGGGTTTTTTAAAAGGCTTTGCATTGTACAACCACAAACAGCTAATGCTCCCCCTACAATTACTGCTGTCATTACTCTTGGAAATCTTACATAAAATACAATAGGAATATAACTTTTCTTTGCTATTTGAAAATCTGTTCCACCTATTTTATTTAAAAGTATCTTTACAACTTCTGGAATTGGCACTTTTACTGCCCCATAAAATAGTGAAAATAGAATAATGGCTATCAACAATAGCAGCATAAATATATTAAAATCTATTTTTTCCTTTTTCAAATCATCTCTCCTCCAAGTTATATATTTTTTTTGCTAATACCTCTATTCCATCAATCATATATTGTGAAGTTGGAGCAGTTACCTTATATTTTACAGGGATAACCCTTTTGTTTTTCACTGCTTTTAAATCTTGAAAGCTTATATCATTAATAAAAAAGTCTAAAAATCCCTCTCCATCTGTATATTTATCCCATATTGGAATAATTATAATATCTGGATCTAACTCTATTACCTTTTCTTTATTAATCTTTTCAGAGTTTTCAATTCCATTTTCTGCAGCTATATTTATTCCACCAATAAGTTTTACCATGTCATCAAAAGTTGTATTTTTTCCACTTGTTGTTTCAAAAGGTGTATAAAACATTATTTTTAATTTTTCCCCACAATAATTTTTTTCTATTTTATTTTGAATAACTCTAAGCCTTTGCTCCATATTATTGACTATTTTTTCTCCATTTTCTCTTTCATCTACTATATTAGCCAACTCTTTTATCAACTGTTTTTGTTCTTCAAAAGTTTTAGGAGTTTTGTATGTGTAGACATTAGCTCCTGTTTCTTCTATCTGCATCAATATCTCTTTTTTCATCCAATCTGCTGTAATAACAAGATCTGGATCTAACTCAATCATCTTTTCTATATTGCTTTCTACCTTTGGAAACTTTTTAGCCTCTTCTATAACATATGATATTTCAGGGTCTTCATTTATCTTTCCGCTTAAACCAACTATTCTATCTGAATTTACTAAACTTAATATCATTTCATCACCACTTAAAGTCAATGAAACTATTCTTTTATATTTTTTAGGTGTTATCTCTTTTCCAAAAATACTACTTGTTAAAAATACTATTAATAAAACAATTAAATAAGCTGTTTTTTTCAATTTTTGCCTCACTTAAAATATTAAAAAATTAACTATACTTAATAAAGCAGGCAGAGAAATTTCTACCTGCTTTATTGTTAAATTTTATTAGAAATTATATCTAAATCCTGCATAATAGCTTCTTCCATCTGCTGGTTGATATGACATATTTTTTCTGTTACTAGATAAAATAGTTGTATATGAGTACTCTTCATCAAATAAGTTTCTTATTCCTCCATATAATTCTAATCCATTATCTAAAGTATAAGAGATATTTGCATCTACAGTTACATAATCATTTTCTTTTCCAAAATAGTTATCGAAATCATCTTCTGCATAAGCATCAGCTTGATAATAAATATCTGTATTTACATATAATTTTTCATTAAATCTATATGTTGCTCCTAGATTTAATGTCCATTCTGGAACTCCTGCAAATGTTTTTCCATCATAGATTCCACTTGTTACCTCAGGTTTAATATATGAAATATTTTCTCTTAAAGTTAATTTATCAAAGTAGTGAGCTAAAGCTAATTGAGCTCCTATTCTTCTTACTTCTCCATCAAAGTTTGTGTTTCCATATTTATGGAATTTATCATAGTATATTTCATTTTCTGATTCAATATAGAATACAGATGTAGCTATTGCTGTATTTTTATAGTAATCTCTTACTCCAATTTCATAAATATCATTTTTTTGAGTTTTTACATCTCCATGCCAATATCCAGCATCATTTATAGTTGGAGTTCTCATTGCTCTAGTGTAGTTAAAGTAGATATTTCCTGTGTCAGAGTATAGATAGTTTACTCCAAATTCATAGCTATCATTATTTGAATAATCAGCATCCATAGGTTTAATCTCTGTTAATTGCCATTTATCATCATATACTTTAGTGCTATATTTATACTCAACTTTCTCTCTTCTATATCCTTGAGTAAACTCTAAGTTTCCAAATGTAGTTTTATTCATAATATATCCAGCATATGATTCTCTTTCATCATCTGGAGCTTTTTGAACTTTTCCATTTACAGTTACCGGTGTTTTAAATTCTCTATTTCCATCTCTATAATCTCCACCTACAATAATATAACTATTATCTCCATAGCTATATTTTACTTGTGGTTTAATAAAATACTCTTTTGTTAAAGTATTTTGGTTTTTATTTTCCTCTTCTGAATATCCACCATAGATTAAGAAATCTAATTTATCTGTTAATTTTTTATTATATGAAAGATTCCAAATATCAGTTACAGTGTGATTAAGTCCACCCCAAGTACCTCTTTGTTGTGGATTTTCTTTGTATTGTTCTTCTAATAATCCTCCTGTAAAATAGTCTTTAAGTTTATTATGGTTATATCTTAACTCTATATTTCCGTCTTTTAATAGATATTTACCTCTTAACCAAATAGATTCATTTACATCTTCATCATTTTTATATTCAGGATTTCTATCTCTCCATTCCATACTTGAATACCCAGAATAAGAAGCATTAACTAATAATTTTTCTCCAATTTTAGTTCCATAAGTTAAATTTGCTCTTGTTGTTTCCCAAGAACCTGCTTCTAAGCCTACACTACCATAATTAGCTTTATTTTCTGGTGCTTTAGTTATAATATTTACAACCCCTCCAACAGCACCATCACCATACATTACAGCTCCTCCACCTTGGATAATTTCAATTTTTTCAATTTCACTTACAGGTATAGAGTTGATATTAACTTTAACCAATCCATTTAAAGGAATCCCATCTAAAAGGATCATTGTATTTTGTCCTCTTTCTGCTCCTGTTGCCCCTTGTCCTCTTAAATCTATTACAGCATTTGCTCCATCTAATTTTTGAACAATTACTCCTGGTACTCCCTTTACAGCATCAGTTACAGTTGTAGCTCCCTTTTCTTTAATCTCTTCAGCAGTTACTACATAAACGTTTTTAGCTGTTTCATGTGCTGATGTTCTAAAGCTTTCAGTTGTAGTAATAACTGTCTCCTTTAATTTTTGACTTGCTAAATTTTCTTCTGCCATAGCAGTTGTTCCAACAGCTAATATAGCTGCTAGCATTAAGTATTTTTTCATTATTCCTCCTAGATTTTTTATATATTTTTAATATTTTTTAAGCAAAATTAAAAAACCCTGATTAGGTAAACATCTTACCTAACCAGAGCACCAATTACAAATAATGAAAAAATCCTATTTTACATGATTATTTATATGATTAATTGGTAAGTCTTCTGACTTAGCTTCATCCTACTTTCACACCTTCCCAGTTTCCCAGTGGTTTATCGTGATTTCGTCCACCATACAGCAGTTTTCACTGTGAGGGATTCGCACCCTACTTCCTCTATTAAGCTTTATGCACCTAATTATTTTTTGTTTTATTTCTAATTTAAGAGTACTATAATTAAACTAAAAAGTCAATAGTTTATTTATAATTTATCTCTATTCTTCAATTTCTTCCACATCTCCTTCAATTTCAAGATAGATTTTTCTTAGCTCTTTTAACTTTTCAGAAGATATATTCCACATTCCACGTTTCTCTGCCTCTAACAATCTCTCTGTTATATTTAACATAGCATGAGGGTTATTTTCCTTTATCCACTCTCTATTCTCTCTATTTTCTACATACTTTTCACTGATCTTATCATACATCCAATCCTCTACAATCTCTGAAGTAGAATCCCAACCAAAAACAACATCTACCATAGCACTAATCTCTAAAGCTCCTTTATATCCGTGATGTTGAAGTCCCTTAAACCATTTGGGATTCAGTATACGAGATCTCATTATTCTTGCTGTTTCCTCTTTTAAACTTTTTATTTTAACATTATTTATATCACTTGTATTTCCACTATAAGATCTAGCATCTTTTCCACTAGCATATTTTACTGCTGCTGTTAATCCTCCATGATAAGCATAATAATCATCACTTTCAAGCATATCAAGTTCAACAGAGGCTTCATTTTTTACTGTAATATCTGTTTTCTTTAAACGACTAACAAAGGCATTTTCAAACTTTTCCCCGTGATAACTGCTACTATAAGCGTGACTGCTCCAATTTATATATGCTCTTCCTAAATCCTCTCTTGTCTCCCAATTTTGTGATTCTATCAAGGTTCTTACCCCTGTTCCATAAGTTCCCGGAGGGCAACCAAACACCCTAATTTTTGCCATATTTTCTGCCTCATTTAAAGAACAACCTTGATTTAAAAGCTCTGCTATATCATCTTTTAAATTCTTTTTAATATAATTTATCTCATCATCTTCATCTAACTGTGAAACAATGTTCATAGCATCTTCTAATAATTTTATTAAAGTTGGGAATGTATCTCTAAAAAGCCCAGATATACGAAGGGTAACATCGATTCTTGGTCGTTTAAGCTCTCCATAAGGTATAGCCTCTAATCCAATAACTCTATCTCCATTGTTGTGCCATACTGGACGAACACCCATTAAATATAGTGCCTCTGCTATATCATCACCATTGGTTTTTATTGTATCTCCACTATAAAGAATCATAGCTATATTTTTAGGAAGTGTCCCCTCATCTTCAGCATATCTTTCAAGCAACTTCTCTGCTAATTTTATTCCAACTTTCCATGAGGCTCTTGAAGGTATCTTATATGGATCTATTGAATAAAAATTTGTTCCTGTTGGAAGTATATTTATATTTCCCCTTGTTGGATACCCTGATTGTCCAGGTAAAATAAATTTTCCATTAGCTCCATTAATTACACTTTCGCTTTCTCTTTTTGTTGCTAAAATCTTTGGTAAAACAATATCTAAAACATTTTTTTCTAATTCTAAAATATATTTTTCATCTAAAATAGAATACTCTTTAGAACTCTTAATAACCCCTTGATAATCCTTTTCTCCCAATATCTCACCTATAACTTTTTCAGTTAAATTTTGAATATCATCTACTATCATTAGGTTTGTTTTACCATTCTGCTTTTTTTCATATGGATTATTTTTAAGATATTCAATATCATATCCTAAAGCTCTTCCAACTAAGGTATCTGCTGGTTTCATTCCACTATTTTCAACTCTTAAAAGAGTATGAATTAAAGATATCAATCTATCTCCAGAAGCGGCTTCTCCCAAAATGTGTAACCCATCTTTTATTACAGAACTTTTCAATTCTTCAACATATGAATGAAGTTTATTTATAAAGCTATTATAATCATTTCTTATCTCTTTTTCACTAATATTCATATCTAAATTGTAATTGTGTTGGAAAACCCTTTTTATAATATCCTCTTGTAAATCTTCCAATTTTGAACTTCTGTTTAATTCAGCTTGATGATACTGTTTTATTAAATCATCTAACTCCTCTATCTCCTCATATTCTCCAGATAAAGTAAGTGCTGGTATCATATATGATATTAAAACAGCATTGCTTCTTCTTTTTGCTTGTAATCCCTCGCCAGAAATATTTACTGAATAAGGATATAAATGTGGGATATCATCAATATTAAAATCTGGACAGCAACTACTGCTCAAACCAACCTCTTTTCCCGGTAACCACTCCAATGTTCCATGAGTTCCTACATGATAGATCACATCTGCCTTAAAAATCTCCTTTATCCACTTATAAAAAGAGTAGTATTGATGAGGAATAATAAAATCTGTACTATGGTACACCTCCTCAGCTTTTTCCTCCATCCCTCTTGAAGGTTGTAAACCTATAAAAACATTTCCATTGAGTATCCCCGGGACTGGAAAAAATCCATCATAAATCATAAATTCTCCAGGAGCTTTTCCCCATTGTTTCTCTAACTCTTTTTTTACTTTTTCATCTAGCTTCTCAAACCAGTCCATATATATTTCTTTAGAGATTTTATCAATACCTCTTTCTAAAACTTTTTCACTACTTAGCCACTTTTTATCATTTGAAACTCCAGCTATTATTCTATTTATTATCTCATTTCCATCTTTAAAATCATAATCAAGCTTTATTCCAATCTCTTTAAAAAGTTTTATCATATTGTTTACTGATGCAGGAGTATCTAAACCAAATGCCCTCCCTATCATATCATTTCTTGGAGGCATATTATGAAAAATCACAGCAATTTTCTTTTCCTCATTCTTCTTAGCTCCCAATTTAAGCCAATTTATTGCCATTCTTGTAATCTTATTTACACGTTCATCTATTGGAATAAATATCTTTTTCTCTCCTATCTCATCTTTTACTATCTCATATGTACAAGCTGTTACAGAGATTATCTGTCCATCAAATTCTGGATAATATACCCCTGTTGTCAATGCTTCACTATCTAGTCCTCTTATATCAACATCCCATGTTTTTCTATTCTGATAAGTACTCATTCCCTGAATTACAGGTATTTGTAAATCTTCGAAAATACTTTTCTCAACTACTGTATCCCCATCTCCAGGAGTACTAAATATTGTTTGAGAATATGCTAATAAGTTAATTATCACCTTAGGGATAACTTTTCCATTATGCTTTAAATAATTTTCTATTACCCATTTTATTCCCTTAGATTTTATTTCAGGTCTTTCAATAGAGTTAGTAAAGATAGCATAAGGTGTTCCCCCCTCTTTCTCTATCTCCTCTATAAATTTATCTACAACTTTTATTCTCTTGCTATTCCACTCCTTTCCATGAAAAAGAATGGTAATAACATTATTTTTTTTAGAGATCTCCTCTATAAACTCTCTCTCATTTTCTACTAAATTTCCTTTAGAGTAAATACCTTCCCATCTCTCATATTGATAATTTTCATATTTATAACTTTTTTCTCCAAATTGTGAGGCTGTGTATAAGATAAGGTTTTTATAATTTTTCTCTCCACCTAAAGTATAATATTTTGTCATATTATGCACAGTTGTAATAGGTATTCCCCCTTGCTCTGTATACTCTCTATTTTCATCACCAATTGTAGTATTTATAAAAAATGGAACTTTCCTCCAAAAATTATTTTTTATCTTATCAAAATTTTTAAAACTTGACACTCCACCATGTAAAAGCAAAAATACAATGGAAGTTGTTTCTAACTGTTTTTCCAATTCTTCATATTTTTCCAATGATTCATCAACTTCTTTTGAGTTAAAAAAACTAAAATTAAACTCTCTAGTATACTCTTTTTCAAGTTCATAACACACTTTTTTTAAAATATAACTACTGTCATAATGAGATGTAATAAAAGTTATTTTAAACATAAATCCTCTACTCCTTCGAAAATCATTTTTCTTCTTCAAATTGATATATTAATTCAGCTAACTCCTCTATCCCCTCAATGATATATTGAGAGTAGATATAGATATATTTTCCGGGAATTACATAGACTTTTTTATCTTTTACAGCTTTTATATCTTGACAACTGATATCCTTTGTTAAAAAATCAAGAGCCACATTGTCATTCTTTTTTGTTATCTCAACATCTTCCCAAGTTGGAGATATAATAATCTCTGGATCTAATTCAATCACCTTTTCTTTTGAAATTTTTGCAGATCTATAGATTCCATTTTCACTAGCAATATTTTCAGCAAAAACTTTTTGGAGCATATCTCCAAAAACACTTCCCTTTCCATTTGTACTCTCTGAATAAGAATATTCTAAAACTCTTGGTGTCTCTCTATTTAGCCCTTTTATTCTCTCTTGAACTTTCAAAAGACGAGTATTCATATCATCAATTATCTCTTGGCTTTTTTCCTCACAATCTAAAACATTTCCTAACTCTCTAATTAAATCTTGTATCTCCTCAAAAGATCTCGGTGTTTTATAAATATAAACATTGATATCAGCATCTTCCAATTGTAAAACAATCTCTCTCTTTAACCAATCTCCAGCAACAACTATATCAGGTTCAGCCTCAATTATTTTTTCCACATTGTTATCAAACTTATTAAATTTATCCAATTTTTTATTTAATACAGATTTCATCTCACTTGTATTGCTGTGTCCACTCATTCCTAAAATTCTATCATGTGGCACTAAATCATATAAAATTTCATCTCCTGCCATAGACATAGAAATAATTTTTTTATATCTCACTTCCTCTAAATTTTCACTTCCAAAACTCAATGTAAAAAAAACTAAAGATAATAGAATATAGACTATCTTTTTCATCTCTCCTCCTATTTGAATTATTTTCTATTCTAATTTAGTAAGAATAATACATTTTTTAAACAATTATGTCAATGATTTTTTTATATATTAATATTTTTTCTATTGACAAAAGAAATATAATAATGCTATTATATCCTTGCAATCAAAAAAATAGCTTTATGTATGGTTTTATTTTAAATTAAAAGGGAAACAGGTTTGAATCCTGTACGGTCCCGCCACTGTAATGATGATGAACGCAATAGCCACTGGATTTTTTCTGGGAAGGGTGCAAGTAAAATGAATCTAAGTCAGGAGACCTGCCATATATAATTTATACAATTTGCGAGGACGAGGAGTATAAAAGATCTTTTTCTTTTATACTTCTCTTTTTTTGGGAGAAGTTTTTTTTATTAAAAAATTAATATAAAATATTTAGGAGGAAAAGATGAAAAAAATATCTTTTTTACTTTTTGCTATTTTAGCAACATCTGCTTTAGCAAAAGAAACTACAACTGTGGCTAGTACAAAACTTGATGAAACTGTTATTTCTACTGAAAACTTTGGAATGAGTGTTTTAGAAACACCTAAAAATGTTACCGTTATCACTGCTGAAGATATTGAAAAAAGTGGAGCACAAGATATAGTAGAGGCAGTTAGAGCTGTTCCGGGAATGTATCTAAGTGGTACTGGAGGACAAGATTTTAAAACTGACATTCTTTTTAGAGGACAAGTTCCGGGAAAATCTGGACAAAATATCCTAGTATTAGTTGATGGTAGCTCTATCAATAGTACAATTGATACTGGAGATTTTAACTTAAACTTAGTTCCTATCGACACTGTTGAAAGAATTGAGATTGTTCCTAATGGTGGAAATGTTCTTTATGGAGAGGGAGCAGTGGCTGGAGTTATTAACATAATAACAAAAGAGGCTCAAAATAAAAAATATTATGGACAAGTAGGAGCTGATGCTGGAAACTATACAAGAAACTACAAAGTTAATTTTGGTTCTAAAATAACTGATAGATTTGCTGTTGAAGCTACTTATTTAGACAAATTAACTGATGGATATAAACACCATTCAGAAAGAGATATTGAATATGTAGAGGTTAAATCAAAATATAAATTTGATAATGGAAATTTAACTTTAAGTTACAGCAATGGAGAAGTAAACTCTAAATTCTCTGGTGCAGTGGATAAAAAAGATAAAAGAAAAAGCAATTCTACAACTGAAGCAAAAGAAACTTTAGATGTTTTCAAATTAAAATATGATACTAAACTTACTAATAATTTAGAATTTATGGTAAATGGAGATTATAAACATAGAAAGTATTCATCTACAAGCGAAAAAGATAAAAAAGTTAATGGAATTACTATTAAACAAAGAGTTCCAAGCACAGATAGAGACACAAAAACTTACTATATCAATCCACAAGTTAAGTATAATTACTGGGATAAATCATACTTGGTAATAGGAGGTGACTTCTCTAAGGGAGAATCTGATTATCAATCTCAAAGCCACACAAGTACTGGTTCTAAAACAACAAATACTTTTACTAATAGAAAATCTATTGGTGGTTTTGTTATCAATAATTTAAAATATGATGATTTCCAATTTACTCAAGGATTTAGACATCAAAGAATTGAATATGATTTAGAAAATAAAAATGCTCCATCAAAAAGTTTTGATCACACTTTCAATGCTCAAGCTTATGAATTAACAGGAACATACTTTGCAAATGATACATCTTCTATATTCCTATCATACAATAGAGCATTTAGAGCTCCTACTGCTGGAGAGGCTGGAAGTTGGAACACTATTTACTCTAACTTAGATATTCAAACTTCAGACACAATAGAGTTAGGTGGAAAAACACTTTGGAATAACTTCTATCTTTCAAGTTCTATTTTCCATAGTAAAACTGAAAAGGAGATTTTCTATTTAACTAAAGCAAGTGGAGAGCAGTCAAGCAACTATAACTTTCCTAGTAACTACTCAGCTATAAATAAAAATTGAAGACTCAAGTTCAAAAAAAATGGGCTTGGGTCTTTTTTTGTGTCAAAAAATATGCTACAATATCAAAGTAAAATTTGAA
>OGXE01000536.1_pt1 | contig 34797 bp, 26 predicted proteins | sample 1576181 | NCBI WGS metagenome assembly OGXE01 (sample SAMEA3541478, study PRJEB24748) | human gut metagenome | biome: human gut; feature: human-associated habitat; material: faeces | place: China | collected 2012 | reverse complement strand
ATTATTGCCCCTCAGCCAAATTCACTACGTAACGGGTTTCCGTGCTGTATTTGATGCGGTAGAATCCGGCGAATGTCAATTTGGTGTATTACCTATCGAAAATAGCTCCAACGGTTCTGTAAAAGAAGTATATGACCTCTTAGAAGAGCGTAAATGCTATATCGTACGCGGTACACGCCTTTGGATTTCTCACGACTTACTCGTGAAAAAGGGCACAAAACTAGAAGATATTCATACCATCATCTCCCACCCTCAGGCGTTGGGCCAATGCAGTCACTTTCTAGATACATTAGAAGGCGTAGAGTTACGTTCCTTCGATAACACAGCTCGTGCAGCACAAATGGTGGCAGCCAGTGATGATCCAGGTGTAGCAGCTATAGCAGCACCGCAATGTGCAGACTTGTATAACTTGTCTCCATTGATGCGCAACATCCAAAATAGCGATAACAACTATACGCGTTTTATCTGCATCAGCAAGGACTTCCATGTGTACCCAGGGGCTAATAAAATCTCTGTGGTAACCACAGCAAGCCATGCTCCAGGGGGGCTAGGTACATTGCTTACCAAGTTTGCTAATATCGGCGTAAACCTTACGAAACTCGAATCTCGCCCTATCGTAGGCCATAACTTTGAGTTTTTGTTCTACCTCGATTTAGAAGCATCCTTAGCAGATCCAAAGGTATTATCCGTTCTAGCAGAGCTTCATACATCACAAGATAAGTTCCGCTTACTCGGTAATTATCCTGAAAACTAATATATTCTCCGTACTAGTCCCTATCAAGGTATATATAGTACAATGAATATAGTTATAAAACTCCAATGGCTAATAGGTAGCAGCCTATTAGCCATTCTATGTATATTGACCTAGGAGGTCCTATGAAATTTGGTTTACTTGGCCGTACGTTGGGCCATAGCTTTTCCCCTCACATTCATAGTGTGTTAGGAAATACGAATTACGAATTATTTGAAAAAGAACCAAGCCAATTGCAAGAGTTCTTTGATGATCCTGAACTACAAGGCATCAATATTACCTTCCCTTACAAGGTAAATGCCCTTGAGGCTTGTGATGTGGTTGACCCTCGTGCAGAACGCATCGGTTGTGTGAATACGATGGTCCGCAAAGACGGTAAATGGCATGGCTATAATACAGACTATGATGGCTTTGTATTTACACTAAAACATGCTGGTATCGATGTATCTGGCAAGGAATGTATCATTCTAGGCGATGGTGCTTCTTCTGCTACAGTTCACGTAGCACTTGAAGACTTAGGTGCTAAGAGTATCACCCATTTATCTCGTAAAACGGCTCCGTTCTACAACGATGCACCTAATTACTACGAAACAGCGCAGATTATTATTAACTGTACACCTATCGGTATGTATCCTCACAATCCGGCTAGCCTCATCGATCTTATGCAGTTTTCCAAGCTAGAAGGTGTTATCGACCTCATCTACAATCCACGCCGCACGATTCTACTACTCCAAGCGGAAATGATGGATGTTCCTCACTGTGATGGCCTGCCATTCCTCGTGGCACAAGGCGTTGAGGCGGCTAACCATTTCCAAGGTGAAAGCTTTGGTACAAAGGAAATCGAACAAATCTTACGAGATATGCGCCGTGAAAAGGAAAATATCATTCTCATTGGCATGCCTGGTGTAGGTAAAACAACTGTTGGTAAAGCCCTTGGAGAAGAAATGGGCCGCACTTGTGTAGATGTAGATGAAGAACTAGAAAAAGAAATTGGAGACATTTCCACATACATTACAGAACAAGGGGAACCGGCCTTCCGTAAAAAAGAAGCAGAAATGATTGCAAAATTCGGTACAGAAACGGGCCTCGTTATCTCCACTGGCGGCGGCTGTGTAACAGTTCCTAAAAACTTCGCACACTTACGCCAAAACGGTCGTATCTACCAATTAACACAACCAGTAGAAAACCTATCTACCTCTGGTCGTGTTCTCTCTAGTGGTGGCATCGAACGCTTACGCGAACTAGAAGCAACGCGTACACCAATGTATGAAAGCTTCGCTCAATGCATCGTAAAACATAATCGCAATGCACCAGAAACAGTGGCGACTATCCTAGAAGACTTTGAGGCAAATTTATTGTAAGAGCTTATATATCAAATTTGTAAAATACTTTACATCTGTATTTCTAGATAAAACTAAAACTCATATCATGACATCAATGATATAAACTGAAAAGCAGTAGCTATCCTTAGGATTACTACTGCTTTTTTATTTCCCCTATGTTTTATATGTATTTGTAAAAATCCACATGTGCAATTACAATGTAATTACAAACGGAATTAATTAGCTTAACAAACTTTTAATATAAAATCAATAATATGACCAACGAATTACAGTCACAAGCCAAAAGAATACTAGGAGAGATACTATGAAAACAGTAAACCTACAAGTCCGCATCAACGAAGATCTAAAACAGGAAGTATCTAGCATATTAAAGGCACAGGGCCTATCCTACACCTCTATGCTAGACGCACTATTTCGTCAAATTATAAAAGAACGTCGTATCCCATTTGATATTGCTTTACCAACAACTCCTACCGAAAAAACACCAACGCCAAGTACACTCAAGAATGACAGCACCTACGAACAACCTCGAAGAACATTAAAGGCCTCAGATACTATAAATACGTACGGAACATCAGCAGAAAACGAAATAGAAATATCCTTTGATAAAATTGATAAAACAGGCATACTCAATATCCGTATAAACCCTAAAGTTAAGACACTAACAACAGCTATCTTAAAAGAAATGGGATTAACCATATCACAAACTGTTACACTAGTTTCTAAACAAATACAATTCGCTAAAGATATTCCTCCGACTATTCATCGCCCTGAATGGATTGATGCTATAAATGATGATTTATGGACAAAAGAAGAGTTCAACAAAAGAATAGAAATAGGTCTTAATCAGGCTGAAAATGGAATTGGTGAACCTGTAGAAAAAGTCTTTAATGAACTCCTTAAAGATTTATAAGTGTGGAGATTAAAATGAGATATGTAATAATTTTGACCCCTACAGCTAAATCTGATATAGTAAATCTCAAAATTTCATTAGCACAACAGCTTATAGATCAAAGCATTATCAGAAAAGAATTAAGGTTAATCTATGAAAAAATATCTTCATTAACTATTTTTCCTGAACGCTATCCCATTATTAATAGTGATACAAAATACAGAAAATTATCACATAGAAAATATCTCATCCTATATAAGGTTATAAATAATTATATATATGTGTTCTATATTCGACCTTCAAAAATGAATACATTACAGGAAATACAAAACATATAAAAAAGTCGGCTTTCGCCGACTTTTTTAATGTACTTTTACGCGTTTATGTTGTTGTTCATCGAAGACACCATCTACGTCGATGGTATCAAGAATTCGTTTTAATTCATGCACATCGATTTGACCTGGTGCTGATGCTTTGCCAGCGGAGGCAAATGTCATAGCATTACCAAATAGAGCGCCTGCAGTACGTGTAACAGCACCGAGTGGACCCATAGCCATCGTAATAACTGGGTCTGATGGATATAAAGCTTTTACTTCAGCAGTTGCTTCTAAGAGTGTTAATACATCCCCTGTTGTATTAGGCATAACAGCCATTTTTGGCACGTCGGCTAAGAATTCTTTCATTTGAAGAAGACGATTTACAATAACTTCATGACTTGGGGTTCCATGAAAATCATGATTACTCATGATAATTGTAATGCCATGTACCTTGGCAAACTCAATGGTCTTGAGCATTCTATCTTGATCAAAGAAGAGTTCAATATCAATAGCATCTACCAATCCAGTAGGAATGATGCGCTCTAACATGGTGAAGTAGTCTTGTGAAGAAATGGTTTTCTCCCCACCTTCACCTTTCGTACGCCATGTAAATAATAAGGCACGACCTTTTAATTGAGGCTTGATGAGCATTAACAATTCAATAATAGCGTCAATGGAGTGGGCCCGCTCGTAATAGTCAATGCGTAGCTCCACTACATGACACGGTGTATTACATGCAACCGCAGTAGCATCTAAAATTTCTTTCATTGTTGTGCCCACAATAGGAACACATATCTTTGTACCCTTTTCGCCGAGTACAGCATGACCGATACGGACCATAATAACTCCTTTCCGTCCCACAGGGTGAGACAAATGACTTACCTTAAACTAACTATATACCAATATTTTGGTAAAAGCAATCAATCCGGCTATATTGGATTGCTATTCACAAAAAGCGTATGAAAGCCCGTTATTATGCACTAAAAATGTATTCTTAGATTATCGATTAACATAATTTTTTGTTATATCCTATTTTCTCGGTCTTATTAAAATTGGTCATATTATTCAATCCCGTTAAGTATATCTACTCTCTCTAAATAAAAACTCCACACATAATCGTGTGGAGTAATCATTTAGAGCATTATTCGTGCTTAGCAGATAATTTTCTAGATTGGAATGCCATATATAACAATAATAAGCCTGTAATGCTAAATACATAGGATATACCTATATAGGTGGATACTATACTTGCAAATACAGGACCTACCATAGACCCAAATTGTTGAGCCGTCGTAGTCATACCAAACATGCGACCTCTAAAACTTGGGTCTGTATTGAGGGTTACCGCTGCACTCAAGGATGGGTTAATGCCTACAATACAAGAACCAATTAAGACTTGTAACACACCAAACCACCAAATACCTACAGGCAAGCTTTGAAGTAAAAGGACAATACCACTTCCCATCATACAATAGGAGATAGTTTTAAAATAACCACGGCGTTCACCAAGGCGGACCCATAGGTTCGTCGTTAAGGATCCTGCTAAGCCGCCGATACTGAGGATGGTACCAGAAATAATAGCGGCCCCTTCCATAGTGCCTTGCATATCTCCTACATAGAGGGCCAAAATAGGTTGCAACATCATAATAGCGCATTGCATGAAGAAGAATATCCAAAGCAATCGTACTAATACAGGCTGTTGTTGAACTGCTTTAAAGTCCTCACGCAAGGATGTGGATTTGGTATGGTGAGCAGCTTGTTCTTTTCCATCAGCACCTACAGCATGTAATTTGGGTTCTTTCACAAAAAATAATACGGCCAAAGTCGCAATAAATACAGCAATACCAGATACATAAAATACAGGTCGCATCCCTACAACACTCTCAACGGCGCCACCTAAAAACGGGCCAATGACATTGCCTAAGATAAGACCGGTTTGAAATATACCTAATGCTCTACCAACCTGTTTTTCATCAACACTAAGGGACACCATAGTCATTGCCGCGGGATAGAATCCATTAGCAAAACCAACGAGGGCACGCCCCATGAGTAATTGATATTGGTCTGTAACTAAGCCAATTAATACATAACAGATAGCGATGGCAAAGCCAGCACGCAAGGCCATCCGTTTTTTACCTTTATTATCGGCAATCTTGCCCCATATAGGAGCCATAATGCCTGCAATGAGAAAGGTAATACCGAAAACGAGACCCGACCAAAGAGCTACGTCAGCCTTTGGAACGCCCAATTCTAAGAGATAGATAGGCAAAAACGGAATGATCATTGTGTAACATATGGCTAGCACTGTCATGGCCGCCGTAATAATCCATACATTGCGCATGCCACCGCGAGCGTCATATGTAGTGGTACTCATTCGTTGCCTCCTTTCATATATAAAAGTATATAGAAAGTACTTTTATATTCTATATAAATAAGAGTCGCATATGATACGCGACTCTCTCATTTATTCCGTTGGAAACTTGTGATCCATTACATCCTGTAAGGATACGCGTTCCATAACATGACGGAATTCATCTTGCAAGTACTGCCACAATGGAGCAGTCAAGCAATCGTTAAACATCGGACATGGCTCTACATCGTCTTCTAAGCAAGATACGAGAGCAATGGAGTCCTCTGCAGCATATAAAATTTCATATACATTGTATTCAGCAGGTAATTTCACCAAACGATATCCACCGTATTTACCACGTCCACTTTTAACGAGGCCAGCGGAAGATAAGCGAGATACAATCCCCTCTAAGTATTTATCGGAAAAGCCTTGGCGTTCTGCAATCTCACGAATTGGTACATTTTTTTCTACCCCGTGCTCTGCAATATCCGCCAATATCCGTAAGGCATAACGCCCTTTTGTAGATATTTTCATAAGTTAACCTCTAAGTCATTTCATAATATATTTATAGTATATCACAAATTCATACAAAAAATGGTGGGAAATATGATACACTATACATATATCAAAATATTTTATTTGGATATTTTTTTAATTTCATATAGGAGGATGTTATCTAATGTTAGATAAACTATTTCAACTCAGTGAACGCGGTACAACTGTTAAAACCGAAATTTTAGCTGGTATTACTACGTTTATCACGATGGCGTACATCCTATTCTTGGCGCCTAACATTCTTAGTCTCGGAGGGATGGATAAAGATGCAGTCCTCATCGCTACTGCCTTAGGTGGTGGCCTTGTAACGATTGCTATGGGTTTATTCGTAAACTATCCGATTGCCCTCGCTCCAGGGGTTGGCCTCTTAGCCTTTTACTCCTTTACCGTAGTTCTCGGTATGGGCGTATCCTGGCAAACAGCATTAGGTGCGGTGTTCATTTCCGGTCTCGTATTCCTCGTATTAACACTTACGTCGATACGCCAAATGATCGTTGAAGGCATCCCAGCCTCTATGAAGGTTGCCATTACCGTTGGTATCGGTCTCTTCATCGCTATCATCGGTTTGAAATTATCCGGCTTGATGGCTATCTCCATTAGTTTGTCTCCAAACTCCTTAGGTCAAGTTGTGCAAACACACGGCAACTTAGTACCCCCTGCGTCCGAAGCGCTCTTAACGCTTGGTAATTTGCACAGTGGCGAAACATTGTTAGCTCTATTCTCCCTCATCTTTACAGCTTTATTGATGGCTCGTAAAATTCAAGGTTCTCTCTTGATTGGTGTGGCAGTAACAACAATTCTTTCCTATGCTACTGGCCTTTCCACAATGCCTGAGAACTTCACGGTATTAGCAGTACCAGATTTCTCTAAAGCAGCATTCCTTCAACTAGATATTCCTGGTGCGCTACACATGGGCTTAATCACGATTATCTTCTCCTTCACCTTCGTAGAATTGTTCGACTCCATGGGTACTTTGATTGGTACTGCTACAGAGGCGAAAATTGCAGATCCTAAATCTGGTAAATTCCCAGGTCTTGGTAAAGCTATGACTGTCGATGCTATTGGCGTTAGTGCTGGTGCATTGCTCGGTACTTCTACAATTACTGCCTTTGTTGAAAGTGCGGCAGGTGTAGGTGCTGGTGGCCGTACAGGCTTAACGGCTGTCACAACAGGCGTATTATTCTTAATCTGCTTGTTCTTGGCTCCAATCGTATCCCTGGTACCAAATGCAGCCACATCTCCTGTGCTTATCATTGTCGGTGCCCTCATGTTAGGTGCTATTCGCAATATCGACTTCGATGATTGGACAGAAGGCTTCCCTGCATTCCTCGTTATCGTTTTGATGCCGTTCACATATAGCATCGCTAACGGTATCTCTGCAGGTCTTATTGCATACCCTCTACTCAAAATTATTGCAGGTCGTGCAAAAGAGGTTAACTGGATTATGTACGTATTGGCGGTACTCGTCATCATCCGCTACGTATTCTTCTAATTACCGTATGCTTATAATCAAGCTATTAATGAAAGTAACATTTGATTGCTATAATCACTAATACGCTGAGAACTAATTGTATGTAAATTACAAATACTAAAAGAACCTATCTCCACAGATATTAGTAATATATCTAGGAGATAGGTTCTTTTTTTATTACTATTTAGTATTAACGAATTGTTTTTACACCAATTAAGTCTGTACGACTTGGATCGATATCTTTTAACGGCACTACATGATCTCTATAAAAGTCTGCTTCAGAGGCTTTCACAGGCACTTGGAAGAACAAGAAATATGCCATATTATCCTTGTACCACGTAACACTGCGTACTAAGCCCTTATCTACATCCCCTGTATAGTGAACCTCCCCTATTGGAGTAGAGTCGCTCCACTGTACGTCATGGTACTCCATTGGAATATATTCTTCAGGCCATACAGTATCCATAGAGTAGCTCATGCGGAAGACCATCGTATGAGTTACCCAACGACCGCTGCGCTCTTGATACTCTTCACCTTGCTTCCAATATACAGTTTCTAATACATCATTGTCATAAAAATGTGTAGCATAGTATGTATAGCCAAACGGTAAATAACTTGGTACAGATACGTCATAGGACATCTTATGAGATGCATTAATTACACCGCTAGGTAAACCGATGGTTTTGCTGGTAAGTATAGGCCACACAGAATTCGTATGTGTACGCAATGGCAAGCCAATCGTTTCATAAGGAGGCCAATCCGGATCATCATTTTGTTTAACCTTTTTTGCATCGTTTTCTTCAACATTTTGCTTATCATTTCGGTCACCACGTAGTCGAGTATCATCAATGGCTACGTTACTCACAGGACCTACAGAGTCTACAATTTTGCTTACAAAGCTTTGGTTCCTTGAAGAAGCAAAGTAGAGCATATACACTTTGTTATCTTTTTCCCAATAAGCGATTTGAATAGCGTCTTTACTATAACCTAACGTATGTACAGAAATTCCATTAGGGTTAGTAAAGCTAACTGCATCCTTAGCGTTGTACTTTGTCTTTTCTAATATAGGCGTTACCACTGTATCGATAGCCCACCCCATGCGATATACAATATCTGTATTAGAGAAGGTTAATTTCGGACCAAATTCTCCATCACGGCCCGTTTCTGTATAAACGATTTCTAATACGTCATGATCCTTGGCCTTTACATCACGTACTGCATAATCCTTAGGCATATAAGACGGAACTTGTATAGGATAGCCAAATTCCTGCGCGGTACTCTCAATATTAGTATTAACTAAATCATAATCATCAACTTGATCATACCAACGATAACGATCAGCGAGTTTTTTATTATCATCGATGAGATTTTTATCATCTACATCTCGTTCAACAGGAACGGTATTACCATTTTTATCTATTAACGGGTATGTAGCACTAACTGGTTGTACGCCAAAGGTGCTTACTGCAGTAGCCATCGCGGCACATAAAACAGCAGATGTTATTAGTTTCTTCATATTCTCTCCTCTTCGAGCGGTTACACAGGTTTCCGCTTTTCCAATATCGTATATTTATATAGCCGTATAATTTACAGGCTCCACATGCTCCTTATAGAATTCAGCATCAACTGATTTCACAGATTCTAAGAATAATAAGGAATATGCCATACCGTCTTTTGTCCACGTAATGCTGCGAATTAGTTGTGCTGCTGGATCCCCGGTGTAAAAGACTTCGCCAGATTCACCTTGTTCAGACCATTCAAAGTCCTTATACTCAGCAGGAACATACGATACATCTTTTACATCTTCCACTGAATAACCCATTCTATAAACAAAAATACTACCAGAGTTTCTCTTCCCAACTCGATATGTTTGGGAATTTTTTATAAAATATACAACCTCTAATACATCATTTTTGTCTTGCCGCACTGTATAGATTTCATAACCATAAGGGATATAACTAGGTGCCTCAGCCTCATATGGAAGCTTCTTTGCTGCCTCTAATAGTTTTCCGTTAAAAGTATGCGCCTTTTTTGTATTCTCTATAGGCCAATCATGAAAGTGCCACTGTAAACTATCAGTTCTAGGCTCAACATTTTTAAAGTTATGTCCGAGCTTAAGTGTTTTAGTAGATCCAGCCTGATCTGTAGTATCAGGAGTATCTACCGTTTCTGCTGTGGCCATTCCTACAGATAATAACCCAGCAGCTATAGCAGCCAAAATGGAGTTACATATTAATTTTCTCATATTCTCTCCGCTTATAAAATTTTATAATATACTTCACACATATAATGATATATTTTCTTATTTATATCAGAATTAAGAAACCTATTCTGTATCCCTAGCTACTTCATAAAACTTTTATCTTTCCTTTTGTGAAAGCATAGGCATCATCAACGAATGTATCTAATGCTTAAGTTCGATATAAAAAAATCCTACTGAACGCTATATCATAATAGAGTTCAATAGGATTGTTGTATCATTATTTAGTTAATGGAGGCATAATAATATCTTGTTCAAGTTGTCTTCGTCTTTTTGCAGTATAGTCTACCACTTTTATTTGTACTACGCCCACAGAGTTTACCATGGCTTCTGTAAAAGTAAATTCACGTCCTGTTTGGTGTTTCATCAATACTTGTAAGCCATGAGCCTTTTCATCAATTCTCTCTAAATAGGTAGCCTCTCCACGACCCATCACACTAGAGTAAACCGAGCTATATTTACATGGTATATCTCCACCTGAAACGAGGGCTTCATCGCTACCATCAATTTCAATAAATACATGTGAATTCGCTTGAATCAAACTAAACTTTTTCCCCTCATAATGGCCATGTACATAGATATAAAGTACCTCATCTATAAATTCATATCCAAAATGTAGGGGTACTACGTAAGGGTAATCACCATCCATCATGCCTAGGTGAATGATACGAGTGCTATTTAAAATGCCCTTAATTTCATCTATATCTGTAACCTTGCGATCTTGTCGTCTCATAATAGTCTCCACAGTTTTACGTAAAAAATAATCTATGTATCATTATAGCAAATTTTAGAAATCTTTTAAGGCTAAGTATTCTCTTAAAATGAATAATTTCTCTTTTATTCGTATATTAATAATACTATTTCTCCTATGTGTCCACTATATAAATACATTTGACTTTTTGTAATAGATACTGTATTATAAGAAAATAGTTTTATTGATTCTATAGATTATAAAAGCTATGGTCATCCATGGCTTTTTATATTTGTAGATAGTTTGTAGAAAAGAGGTCTTTACTATGTCTGATACGCATCAGTTAAAACGGGGCCTTAAGAATCGGCACGTACAGTTGCTCGCCATCGGCGGTGCCATCGGTACAGGCTTGTTCTTAGGCTCCGGCCGTGCCATTCACTTGGCAGGTCCATCCATTATTTTCGCCTACCTTATTACAGGTATTATCTGCTTCTTCATCATGAGAGCATTAGGCGAATTGTTATTATCCAACTTGAACCACCACTCTTTTATCGATTTCGTAGAAGATTATTTAGGTGATCGAGCAGCCTTTATCACAGGATGGACATACTGGTTCTGTTGGCTTTCACTAGCCATGGCCGATTTAACAGCCGTAGGCCTCTATATGCAGTTCTGGATACCGTGGCTGCCTCAATGGATACCCGCTCTTGTCGTCTTAGTGGCATTGCTATTAATGAACTTAACAGCCGTAAAGTACTTCGGTGAAATGGAGTTCTGGTTTGCCTTGATTAAGGTAATTGCCATCATCTCCCTCATTATCATCGGTATCATCATGATTGTCACAGGTTTTACTACAGATGCAGGCGTTGCCGCCTTTAGTAATATGTGGAATTATGGGGGCTGGTTCCCGAACGGAACGATGGGCTTTATTTTATCATTCCAAATGGTTGTTTTCGCTTTCACAGGTATCGAGCTCGTAGGTTTAACAGCTGGTGAAACAGAGGATCCTGAAAAGGTTATCCCTATGGCGATTAACAACATTCCATTACGCATTATTTTGTTCTATGTAGGCTCTTTGGCTATCATCATGAGCATTTATCCTTGGACAGCCGTCAACCCATCTGCTAGCCCATTTGTGGCCGTATTTACAGCAGTTGGTATTGCAGCCGCTGCAGGCATCGTAAACTTTGTAGTTCTTACATCTGCTGCATCTGCAACAAACTCTGGTATCTTTAGTACAGGCCGTATGATTTACGCCCTTGCTAAACGCGGTCATGCGCCAAGCTCTATGCGCCGCTTAACACACAGCAGTGTACCCTACCAAGCAACCATTTTCTCCGCTGCAGTACTATTAATTACAGTTGTACTCAACTATGTAATGCCAGAAGCAGTATTTGTTATGATTACATCTATCTCTACATTCTGCTTCATCTTTATTTGGGCCATGATGGTTATTTGTCACCTTAAATATCGCAAGAAAAATCCAGAATTAGCGGCACAATCTAAATTCAAAATGCCTCTATTCCCAGTGATGAATTACATCATCCTTGCATTCTTTGTTTTCATTCTAGGTATTCTCGCCTTAAACGAAGACACTCGAATTGCCCTCTTGTTTACACCAATTTGGTTCGTTATTCTCTGGGCCTTCTACTCCATGCTTAATACAGATGATGAAGATGCTCTCAGTGAGGAACTTATCGAGATGGCTGGTGTAAAAGAAATTTACAAAAAACCTAAAAAAGAAGATTCTGACGATTACATAATCTAACACAAAAAGCCCGTGCTATGCACGGGCCTTTCTCTTACTTCATAGTAGGGAAGTTTTGTTGTTCATACTGTTGTTGATAAGCAGGTAAATTACTTGTATCTTCGCCATAATTAAAGATCGTCTTAGTACGATATCCACCTTGGGTAATGATAAGATCAATGGAGGATGGTACCTCTTGACCATTTTGTTGTAAATGATTTACTAATTCTTGTAGAGCTTCAACTTGTCGCAACGAACCAGTCATATATTTACCTTTGGATAGGCCTGTATTTCTAATGACTTGGCCATTATATACTTGACCATTTTTATCTGTGTAATAGAATCGTACAGCTGATTTATCTCCTGTAGGTACAGCTTTAATATAGATGGTTGTCCAATTTTTCTTAACCATCACTCTTGTAGCATCTGCTAACTTATTAGATAAACGTTGTGTTTCTTTATTTGCAGATTTAGATACACCATTGACTTGCTGAATTTCATCATTCATAGGCATATCAATAATTGCCATACTAGGATCTTGTTGTACCTTTTTCGCATCTGCAGGCTGAACCGCCAACACACCAACGGCCGCCATTACAGCTAACGTTGTAAGAGCAAATTTCTTCATTATATCTCTCCTCAGATAGGATTCCTTAAACAAATTATATTTTATACAATACATTATACGCATTAGGCTATTTATTATCAAGCCTATCTTATTTTTCAGGACCATTATTCTTAATTATTTGATTCCAATGTTCAAATCTTGCGATATTATAACCCATATCCATATATTTAATATTAAAAGATGTAATAGACTTAAGATCGTTATAAAACTCCATCTCATCAGTATTAGTATTCCAGAATACCATCATATTTTCATATACAGGTATACCATAATACTGTTCAGCTTTTAAAAATTCAAATGGTAAATTCATGTTAGGCTTCGCGTAGTTAAGAGGACTAACAGTAAGCAAATAGGTATCTCCTACCTTACCATTCATGTATAAATCTCTAGGAATTAAAGAATCTGATATTACTTTATCTTTTTGAATACCATGTTTATTCTTTTTCTCTTGTCGAACAGAGCCTTGATCAGTATTGACTATTTTAGATGCAGATAAATTTGTATCTATAATATATTTTCCATCACGATTAGAGGCTATAATTTTTCCATCTACATAATCTAAGGAAGCAGAAAATTTATCTAAATCATAACCAATAACATTAGAAACTAAGGATGTGTCAGTAATCTTAAAAATTAAAAGTGGATACAAATTCATATTAGAAATTGCATCATTAGAGCGTGCAAGAAGATATAATTCATTATTAACGATAAGAGAGTCAAAAATATAACAGTTATACTCTTTCATAATAGGCAATACATCAACTACATAAGATTCAGAGTAATTACTTGCATTTATAACGGTTAGGCTTGCATTAGGATTATGATTAAGATCAACTGTAATATCTTTCTCTAGAATTATCCCTTGTTTCGGCAAAATACGTATCTCATTTCTCGTACCACTAAAGTGCAAAGCACACAAAACAAGAATAAGGAAAATAATAAAACTTACAATATAATGTTTCTTTATCCATCGCAACATAGAACCACCTCTCTCTTACTTATAGTATAGCTAACTTTATAGTCTAATAAAAGAAAAAGACTTTTACCAATTTTTGACCAGATATTCTATCAATCATCGGTAAAAGTCTTTTATCTTATAACATAACTATATTTTTTGAACTAGTTACTAAAGTCAGTATCCACAATAGCAAATTGTGTATATTCAGGGCAGCGTTTTTGCATTTCTGCTTTAATTTTTTCTAATGTACCATGCGGATCTTCTTCGTCAAAGTCAAAGATAATATCGTAGTAGATAACTTTCTTTTCTTCGTGTACGTAAAAGGCATGTACTTGTACTACATGAGTATATAAACTTACAACTTGATCAAGAGCTTGTCTAATTTCAAGTACTTCCACACTTGGTTGGTTTTCAGCATATACACCAACAGTCATAGCAATACCAAATTTTTTATAAAGATGAACGGCGATACCTTTTGTCAAAGGATGAATATCAGCCATAGTCATCGTATCTGGCACTGTAATATGTACGGAGCCAATTGTTTCACCAGGACCGTAGCTATTCAAAACTAAATCATACACACCACCTACATTTGGATGTTGAGCGATAGTTTCTTTAATATCACGAATTAAGTTATCATCTGCACGAACACCAAGCAAGTGATTATACATTTCTTTTAAAATGTCATAAGCAGCTTTCAAAATTAAAACAGAGATAGCGGCACCTACATAACCTTGAATATCAAAGTCAAAGAAGAATACTAAAGCTGCAGATACTAATGTAGCAAAGGTAATCACCGCATCAAAGAGGGCATCGATACCAGATGCTACAAGGGCATCGGATTTATACTTTTCACCTTGAGCCTTAATATAACGGCCCATTACAACTTTCACCACAATAGCAACGGCGATAATAGCCAAGCTTGGAACATCAAAGGTAGATACCTCAGGGTGAACAATTTTTTCAATAGATTCCTTGAGGGATCCAATGCCTGCACCAAGGATGATGAAAGCAATGGCCATAGTAGTCATATATTCTATACGTCCATGACCAAATGGATGCTCCTTATCAGCCCCTTTGGCGGCTAATTTCGTACCCACAATAGTTAATACAGAGGACAATACATCTGTTAAGTTATTTACCGCATCAAGGATGATGGCGATAGAGTTAGACGCAAGGCCTACAATCATTTTAAAAATAACGAGAACAACGTTACCTATAATACCTTTTATACTAGCAAGCGTAATCCCCCGATTACGTGCTGCACCATTTTCTTGCAAAATCATATTAAACTACACCTCTTACATTCAATTCACTAAGCTATAAATCGAAGCCTATCAATTTATTTACATTCCTATTATAGCTTATCGATTATCATTTGTCATTATATTTTTTGAAAAATTTTTATAAAACCATTGATTTTACTGAGTTATCAATAATTCTCATTTCTCAATTAGAGTATTTGGTGTATTGTGACTTCACAATCTATAGTATAGACCCATTGTTAACAAATTACGATCTATTTATTAAGACGTAATACATATTACGCACTTTTTAATACTTACCTAGTGATAACTATTAAAGTAATTAGAGGTAATTATGCGGTAACCGTAATACGCTCGCCTGTGCGCATGTGTGTAAATACAACCTTTTGAGCACGCAATTGGAACGGCTGCCCCGTTGGCTGTGCGCCATATAAGGTATCCCCTACAAGAGGGTGACCTATATGGCTGAAAGCCACACGAATTTGATGTGTTTTTCCTGTGTACAAACGAACTAAAACCTCTGTATATCCACATTCTTGGGAGTTATACACAGATTTGTCCACATTTTGACCACTTTTATCCACATCTGGTAGTTCTATATCCACATTTTTTGATGCTATATCCACAGAATTTCTGGACTTATTCACAGACTTATCCACAGGCTGTGATTGATGTCTACATAGGACGGAATAATCTGTACGCGTCTCTTTACCCTTAGGGTTTACTTCGTAATGAATCCCATCATCACTGCGTTCCATAGGTAATACCAAAGAATCCTCGTCAGCTTCTACGATGCCTTCCACAGTGGCCCTATACCACTTTTCAAAGGTATTATCATCCATTTGCTGTTGATAAAGACTTTGGGCTAACCCACTTTTAGCAATCACAATACAGCCCGTCGTATCTCTATCTAAGCGGTTCAAGAAACGCACCTTCCGCTTAATGCCATGTTCTTTAAAGTAATAGGCCACACCATTGGCTAGAGACACTTGGTCTTTAGAGTTTACCGTCACACCTGCCGGTTTATCCACAATGAGGAGATCGTCATCTTCATATAAGATATGTAGATCCATTTCTATGGGTTCGTGATCAATTTTCTCCTTCGCCATGGCAATCCAAATCTCGTCACCTTCGGAGATAACATCCTTTGGCGTCGCCTTATGTCCGTTGACGTGGATTAGCTTTTCTTCAAATAATTTTACAAGAGACTTCCGTGGATATCTCGTATCAAGGACTTCCCCTAGCGAGATGGTCACAGTATCACTTATATTGATTTCTTCTTGTTTCTTAGACTGCTGTACTGCAGCAAGCTTGTTAGTATGTACAGCCTTTAAATCCGCAGCAGTTACAGTCCACAAAATATCGTCGGGACGATGTGTTTTTCGCGCCATTAGTATCTCCTTTCTACGAGCTCATTGTCTCGTGGCATATAGTTCAGCAGCGAGCTTGGTTGAACCGCTCGGCCACGTATATTGGTTTGTTCAAAGGTAATAGTCAGCTCTTGCTTAGGACGCGTAATGGCCACATAGAACAAGCGCTTTTCTTCGTCTTCACGGCCTTCTGCAATGGCAAACGGGCTTGGGAATGTCCCTTCGTTAAGGCCTGCTAGGAATACATGGTCAAACTCGCTCCCCTTTGCTTGGTGGATGGTAATGATAGGAATGCGATCTTCATTTCGTACCTGTTGAGCTGGCTCACCTGCGGTAAGGGCCGCCATCTGTAAAATTTGATTTAAACGAGCCAAACCAGGTGGCCCTTCATAGGCAGCATCTAGTTTTTCCATAATGCGATACAAATCGCGTATATGCTCTACCTTTGCCGCTTCCCCATGGGATTTATAGTATTCTAGAACCCCCATTTGGTTCATAATGTACGCCAATAACTTCGTTGGCAATTCCGTATAGGCCTTTCTCCTGAGCGTTGCCATTTGGGACGCAATATTGGTGAAAGCCGCTTTATACTTATTGATTGCCACCATACGGCCCGTCGTGGTAGGCACGATATTTTCTTTAACTGCATAGATTAAAAGCTGTGCAGTGGCCAAGATATCATCTATAGCATTATGCGTAGGCTCATGATTGATAGGAAACTCTGACGCTAAGAAACCCAATTTATGGTTTGGCAAATTAGGATAGAATCTGCGATAGATGTCGAGTGTATCGTAAATAGCTTTAAATTCAGGGTTACCTAGATTATGGCGTGCCAATTCATTAGTAAAGATGGTTACGTCATAATTTACATTGTGACCTACAATAATAGCATTCTTGGAGAATTCCTTAAAGGCTTGTAGCACTATAGCTGGCTCTTCGCCGTGCTCTTGTAAATACGCATCGGAGAATCCGTGTACCTCTTCGGATTGTCCTACAGGTACGCCTGGGTTGATAAAGCGCTCAAAGGTCTCTAGGACCTGCCCATTTTCATCAATGCGGATAGCCGCAATTTGAATGATACGATCCTGGGACGTGTCGGTACCGGTACTTTCTACGTCATACACCACGACCTCATGATTTTCTAAACCACTGACGAGCTTGGCATAAGGCTCTGCTTCAAAGATAGGCATATCCATAAAGTCCGTCAATTTTAAGCCAACTTGACGCGTCTCCGGGCTTTCAATAGCGGCAATACGGACGTCACCGATGCCCGCAACATAGCGTTTAATAATGCGCTTAGCGCTGACGGAGTCGTTTGGGTTCATAAGCAGTTTAAAGTAAGCCATAACGTCTTTGATTTCTTGGCGTCTAAAGAATTTAAACTCGTCAATAATCATAAAGTGACGGCGTTCATCTTCAGATTTTTCATTATTAAGGCGTTCAAAGGAGTCGCTCAACCGTTGCGCCTTTTTATTATCTCGTACGAGAACACCAATATTAGCATCCTTTGGCAAGGCGCAGATAGCTTCATAGATATATCGGCCCTCAAGATAGCTGTTTTTACAGCCTTTAATGAGAACAGGCTTACCCTTTCTTTCACTATTGGCGCGAGGCAATTCAGTATAGATAGAGCCTACCAGATCAGGGAACATATTCTGCAATGTTTTGAAAGCCATCGTAAAGAGTGTCCAGTTAGATCGGTAGTTTTCGTAGAAAATGATTTTTAAAGGCTTGAAGTCCGCATCAAACTGCTTAAGCAAGCGAAACGGATCAGACCCACGCCACTCGTATATAGTTTGGAAATAGTCACCACATAATAGGACGTGATTACCTTCCCAAAGCATTTCTAATACCTTGTACTCTAGTACGCCTGTATCTTGCATTTCATCTACAGAAATATAGTTGTAACGGCTACGCCAACGCTCCCGAACTACTGGATCTTGGAATAGGCGATGAACACCGCAAATAAGATCTGTGAAATCTAGACCATGTACAGAGGCTAAACTTTCATCATAGGCGGCAATCCATTCGTGACCATGGTTCAAGAAGTCATGGAGTTCACTATACAGAACATTGCCAAAATTAGAGAACTGTTGCTCCATAGCAGGACGCTGTTCCTTTTGCAAACGACCAATAGTTCGTTTATAATCGCTTACCAGATCATCGGAATAAAAGCCGTATAAGGATCGATATTCTTTTACCATAGCGATGATATTGGCAAAGGACATTTCTCGCAATTTACCTGGACGATACGGTTCAGACAATTCCTTGCAATCCTCTTCATCAAAGATGGTTACATCCGTATACAAGGTTTCGTTGCGCTTGCCCTCTTGTTGGAGCACGAAAAAGCAAAAGCTGTGGAATGTACTAACCTCCACAGCCTTTGCAGGACTGCCTACGAGCGATTGAATGCGGTCTTTCATCTCATTTGCCGCCTTGTTCGTAAAGGTCATGCACAAGATATTCTCCGCCTTCGCATAGCCGCCCTCGATGAGGTGAGCCACTCGATAAGCAAGTGTATTCGTTTTTCCCGTCCCTGCGGACGCTAACAAGAGGATATTCTGTTCAACTTCATCAATAACGCGTTGTTGTTCACGATTGATAAGCATGAGGTCCTCCTATTTTAAAAAGCCGTACCATCCGGCAGCAATGAGCATTGGAATAGGGCCTAGAATTGCTGTTAAAGCCCATACGCCCAAACCAATATCCATAGGAATATTGAGGATATGAACGCATACTAAATACGTCAAAATACCAGTTACTGCATTCATAGCCACTCGTTTAATGGTAAAAAATGCTACTTTGAAAGCAATGTAGGCTACAGCAACGGATACAACCGCCGATATAATCGGTGATGCTAATAAAGCTCCCATATTATCCTTTCATTTCTTGGCGGTTCACTACAGCACCGCCTAACGTTAATTCATCGGCATATTCGATATCACCACCTACAGGAACACCGCGGGCAATGCGCGTTACCTTAATGCCACTTGGACTTAATAAACGCGCCAAATAGAGAGCTGTCGCCTCCCCTTCTACATCTGGGTCAGTAGCGAGGATAACCTCTTGTACCATACCATCCCGCAGGCGGGCAATCAATTCTTTTACGCGAATATCGTCAGCACCGATGCCCTCCATAGGGGACAAGGCACCTTCTAATACGTGATATAAGCCCTTATAGTCACCACTGCGCTCGATAGCAATGACATCGCGAGATGTTTCAACAACCATAATCGTCGTTTGATCGCGGTTCGGATTGCTACAGAATTCGCAAGGGTCTTGAGCTGATAAGTTAAAGCAAATAGAACAGTGACGCGTAGCCCCCTTCGCTTCTACGATAGTTTCCACGAGACGGTCTACCTCTTCCTTCGGCATTTCTACCAAATGATAGGCCAAGCGTCTAGCCGACTTGGAGCCGATACCCGGCAAGCGGCGCAGCTGCTCTACGAGCCGTTCTAAAGCGTTTGTCATTTAGAATAAACCTGTTGGCAAGTTAAGACCACCAGTTACTTTGCCCATTTCTTGAGCCAAGAGATCGTCTACTTTTTTGCTAGCTTCGTTTACAGCAGCCATCACTAAGTCTTCTAACATTTCTACGTCTTCCGGATCAACTGCAGTTGGGTTCAATTTCAAAGACTCGATGATTTTTTCACCGTTCATCACAACTGTTACAGCACCGCCACCAACGGAAGCCTCTACTGTACGAGTTTTTAATTCTTCTTGCATTTTCTTCATATCTGCTTGCATTTTTTGAACTTTTTTCATCATGCCAGCCATGTTGCCCATACCTTTACCAAACATTGTAATTCCTCCTTTAGGACCTGCGTCCTTACTACTATTCTATGTTTAACACTATGAAAATATGCTACATAGATTCAAAACTTGTATTGCCATCCAAAGGCCTTTAAGCCAAAGGATATGACTCAATGATATAGATTTCTAAACATTTATTCTTCAATGACCTCGACGATGATGTCGTGATCTTCAGATAGTTTCTCTAATGTTTCTGCCAAGAGAGGATTGTTTCGTTCCTCTTCCGTCATATGCTCTGGGTCCCATGCATATTCACGAGCCACCGTCACACTATCGATAGACGCAACTTCAATAGGTGCTTGTGAAAGCATTGCATATCCATCACTTTGATAAGGGGTTCCCTGTTGTTGTTCGCCCCCATCAGACTTTGGGACAGCTTCCACCTCAATATGTGCACCGCTATCCATAGGGCGTTCTAAGACTTCCCCATCATCACTAATAACAGTGACACTATCTAATGGATGTGGTGGTATATCATCTAAAGATGATACGTAAGATTCCTCCATATCCTCTACAGGCACATCATCAAAGGAATGAACTGGAATATCATCACCAGTTGTGGCACTTACAGCAGCACCGCCCGTCTTCTTTGCTAAGAATGCTAAGGCCGCCGCCTTTGCCGCATCTACCGCTCCGGAATCAGGCTTACTTGGTTGCTCATCAGTTGTAGGTCCAACTTGAGTCCTCTTTTCGTTCGCCTCTTGTGCATAGCTTGCGACTTGCGAAGAGGACGAATTTGTTAAGTCCATCTGTGTCGGCTGTGCTCCAGATGTTGTACGTACATCAACCATTGGTTCTGGTGGACGTTGCGGCACTTTCACTTGGTGCTGCGTCGTACTACCAGAGGCCTTTTTATAGTCTTTGTAAACTTGTGTGAGGGCATCAACGATTTCTACATGTACCGGATAGCCCAGTGTATAGGTGAAAGCATCTGCCGCTTCTGCCAAGTTTACTTCGTTGATCATTACATTAAGGTGCAATGTATTTTTAAAGGCCATAACAGCCTTGCTTTGATCTACGTATACGAGCTGACCTTGTCCAATTACGGTAGAGGTCATATTGCGATTACTGTCCTTCAAATATTTAATGACATTGGCCTGTACATTGCGATACTCTTGAGCAGATAAGATTTGATCACTAATAATAGCCTGCGTACTAATACCTTTTTTACCGCGACCTTTAGCTTGATTTCGAGCAGGTCGTTGTGGTGCGCCCCCCGTACTTGGTGGTGGAGCCATGCCAACACCGCCCATCGGTGGAGGAGCCATGCCCACTCCATTCATAGGAGGAGGTGTACTACCAGGCGCTCCCAACGGAGGAGGTGTCATACCTACATTAGTAGGCGGTGGTGTCATGCCTACGACACTTGAAGGTGGCACTGTACCAACAGTAGCATTGTGATCACTACTCATTGGAGCACTCTGTACAGCAGTATTATCTACAGAAACAAAGCTATTCGAATAACTACCTGACGGTCCAAAGGCATTCGCACCGTAAGCAGGTGCAGTTGCGACAGCTGGGCCTCTCTGCTCTAATTGCGCCATGCGATTCAATAAATCATTTCGTTCAGATCGTTCTGAAGACTCTAATGCATATACACGGTCTTCTAAGCTTTCATCAACAGAGCCTAATTTAGCACATAAAACGAGCAAGCCCATTTCGATGATGGTTCGTGGATTGTCCACTTGTTTTGCATCATTCATGATGGATTGCGCACTACGCACATACTGATTAAGCTCATTGAAATCGATGCTTTCAGCTTGAGCTAGGAATTCAGTCTTAAAGGCATCGTATACCTTAAGCTCGTCCGCATCAGGTGCTACCTTACCAACTAGTAAGGCACGCACGTGCTGGATGAGGGCTTCCATAATTTGCGTCGCATCACGACCTTCTGCTAAGGCATCGTGAATATAGGACAACAACTTAGGTCCATCACCATTACGTAACGCATCAAGGAAATGAATAATCCATTCCTTACTAACAAGACCGATGAGCTCTTCTACTACTCGGGGCGTGATAGAGCCTGTTGCCATACCGGCACATTGGTCTAAGATACTCAAGGCATCGCGCAAACCGCCGTCTGCATGGACAGCGATGAGCTGAGCCGCTGCAGAATCAAGGCCAAAGCCTTCCTTTTCTGCTACATAGGATAAACGCTGTGCGATATCATCAGACGTAATGCGTCTGAAGGTATAGCGCTGACAACGAGATACGATGGTAACAGGTAACTTTTCAATTTCTGTAGTAGCGAAGATAAACATAACATGAGCTGGTGGCTCTTCGATCGTTTTTAAAAGCGCATTCCACGCTTCGGTGGTAAGCATGTGGGCTTCGTCGATAATGAATACCTTTTTACGGCCTTCAACAGGCATGAATTTGACGCTTTCACGAAGAGCACGCACCTCATCGATACCACGGTTTGATGCGGCGTCGATTTCAAGTACATCCATGGACTGGCCGCTTAAAATCGATTTACAAGCACTACACTCATTACAAGGATGATCCGTTGGCCCATGCTCGCAGTTGATAGCGCGCGCAAAAATCTTGGCCATACTCGTCTTACCAGTCCCTCGCGGACCAGCAAACAAATATGCATGAGCTACCTTATCTTCACGAATAGCGCGCATCAACGTATCAGACACTTGATGCTGACCAACCACATCGGTAAACGTCTGCGGACGGTACTTACGATATAACGCAATATATGCCATTGGAACACCCCCTTTTTCCGAAAATTACAATACTTTATTATACCATATTCGCAGAAATCTTACTTATTTTATAGACCTTATCGCATAATTCTAAGGTAATATTTTTATTTACAAATAATGTCAATGTTTACTAGTTAAAAGAACATCCTATTATCATCAATAAGCTATCATAAACCTTAGATTAGGCATAAAAAAAGCGGCCCCTCAGGCCGCCTTGCAATATTCGATCACGACAGCCCCCGGGTTCCCCGTGGCACATGAAGGTTACCGCTTAGTGCTGCTACCTCTCAGTCCTGACACGATTCACAGGCCCCCATTGCACAGGCCCGAGAACTGCCATGATCCAATATTGCAATACAAATATTATACATGAAAATGCCTCTATAGTCAAAGCTATAGAGGCATTTCATATGTCTTATCTAAATGATATTCAGTTAGATTAGAAATTATTTTGCATATTTTTCTTTGAATGCAGCTAATTGAGCTTCTTCCAAGGATAAACCTTGTTCTTTATAGCGTTCAATAGCAGCGTGCATTTCTTCGTATGCTACAGGTACAACTTTTGTAAATCTGTTTACAAAGTTATTCCAGTTTTCAAGGATGTGACGGCCTTTAGCGGAATTAGTGTGCAATACGTGTTGTTCTACTAATTCTTTAATGCGTTTAAGGTCATCATTATTAGCAGGACGTAATTCTACAAGGCCTGTATTAACATAGCGTTCATCGCAATCAAGGATATATGCATAGCCACCGGACATACCTGCTGCAAAGTTACGGCCGATTTTACCGAGTACGAGTACTTCGCCACCAGTCATGTATTCACAACCATGGTCGCCTAAGCCTTCAACAACAGCAGTGATACCACTGTTACGAACAGCGAAACGTTCACCAGCAACACCATTAATGTAGGCTGTACCAGATGTAGCACCATAGAAGGCAACGTTACCGATAAGGATGTTTTCGTCTGCTTCGAAGATAGATTTCTTAGGCGGATATACAGTGATTGTACCACCGGATAAGCCTTTACCGAGGTAATCATTCGCATCACCTTCAAGTTCTAATGTCATGCCTTTAGGAATGAAAGCACCGAAGGATTGACCTGCAGAGCCTTCAAAGTTCAACTTGATTGTGTTATCTGGCAAGCCACTTTCACCATAACGACGTGTCACCTCAGAACCAACCAAGGTACCTACAACACGGTTAATGTTGTTGATAGCCAATTTAGCGCGAATTGGTTTTTGGTCCTCAATGGCAGGACGGCACATACGCAAGAGCTTGGACATATCCAATGTGCGTTCCAATTCGTGATCTTGGTCAACCATGTGCATGTGACCTACAGATGCATCGATGTATGGATGGAACAATACGCGTTTAAGGTCAACGCGAGACAATTTGAAGTTATCGTCTTGAGATTTTTGACGAACAAGGTCGATACGACCTACAAGTTCAGCTACGGAGCGAATGCCTAAGCGAGCCATAATTTCACGCAACTCACGAGCGATGAAGATCATCAAGTTTTCTACGTACTCAGGTTTACCTGTGAAACGAGCGCGCAATTTTTCATCTTGTGTCGCTACGCCATAAGGGCATGTGTTTAGGTTACATACACGAGCCATTTTACAGCCTACAGCAACGAGTGGCAATGTACCAAAACCGAATAGCTCAGCGCCTAGCATAGCCGCTACAGCTACGTCGAAACCAGTCATCAACTTGGAGTCTACTTCCAATTTAACGCGGTCACGCAATCTGTTGAGCATCAATGTTTGATGTGTTTCGGACAAGCCTAATTCCCAAGGTACACCAGCGTGTTTTACAGATGTACGGCCTGCCGCACCTGTACCACCATCGTAGCCAGAGATTAAGATATTATCTGCTTTTGCTTTTGCCACACCAGCAGCGATAGTACCAACGCCAGCTTCAGATGTTAATTTAACGGAAATACGAGCATCTTTGTTAACGCATTTCAAATCGTAAATCAACTCAGCCAAGTCTTCGATGGAGTAAATATCATGATGTGGTGGTGGAGATACAAGTTCAACCCCTGGAGTGGAGTGACGAGCTTTCCCGATTTCAGGATATACTTTCTTACCTGGTAATTGACCACCTTCGCCTGGTTTAGCACCTTGAGCACATTTAATTTGCAATTCTTTTGCGTGGATGAGGTAGTTCGCAGTTACACCGAAACGACCAGAGGCAATCTGTTTTACTTCGGAGTTCATGCTGTCCCCATTTGGCAATGGTTTGAAGCGAGCTACATCTTCGCCACCTTCACCAGAGTTAGATGTGGAACCAAGACGGTTCATTGCGATAGCAATCGTTTCATGAGCCTCTTTACTGATGGCACCATAACTCATAGCACCCGCTTTAAAGCGTTTTACGATGGATTCTTCAGGTTCAACCTCTTCGATAGGAATACCGCCGCCTACTGGGTAGTTCAATTCCATTAAGGAACGCAATGTTACGTGATAATCGTTGCGAATCGCTTTAGAGTATTCTTTATATTTTGCGTAATCACCGTTGATAAGGGATTCTTGTAAAAGATCAATTGTTTTAGGGTTGAACAAATGCTCTTCCCCATCTTTTACAGGACCATACCAACCACCTGGTTCAAGCACAGATTCGTCGGATTTGAAAGCACGGTCATAACGAGCCAACGCTTCATTGGCAACGCCTACAAGACCAATACCGCCAATACGAGTTGGTGTATTTACAAAGAACTTATTAATAAAGTTGGTGTTCAAGCCCAAAGCTTCGAAGATTTGGGCACCATGGTAAGAACGAACTGTGGAAATACCCATTTTGGACATAACCTTCATAATGCCGCCTACAGCTGCTTTAATGTAGTTCTTTTCTGCTTGTTCAGGTGTAATATCACCAAGACGTTTGCGAGCTTGTAAATCGCGTACAGTTTCAAGAGCCAAGTAAGGGTTGATAGCTGTTACACCATAACCGATCAATGTACAGAAATGATGTACTTCGCGAGGCTCACCAGATTCGAGGATAAGACCAATTTCTGTGCGCAATACTTTTCTAATTAAGTGATTATGAACAGCTGCTACAGCTAACAACGCTGGAATTGGTGCATGATTTTCATCAACTCCACGGTCAGATAAAATCAATACATTTTGCTCTGTACGTGCTGCTTCTTCTGCTTTTTCGCACAATTCATTCAATGCATCACGCAAGCCATCCGCACCCTTAGTTGGGTCGAAGAGGATTGGCAATGTAACAGATTTCATACGACGGCAGTCAAGAGCCTTAATGGACGCCAATTCTTGGTTAGTAAGAATTGGTGTACGCATGGACAACGCATAGGTACCAGCTTTATTAGGATCTGTTAAGTTACCAGAGTTACCAAGCATAACGCGTGTAGATGTAACCATTTCCTCACGAATGGAGTCGATTGGAGGATTTGTTACTTGCGCGAACATTTGCTTGAAGTAGCTGTATAACAATTGTGGTTTATCAGACAAGATAGCAAGTGGAGCATCGGCACCCATTGCACCTACAGGGTCTTTACCATCTTTCGCCATAGGTACGATCATACGTACAAGATCTTCTTGAGTATAACCAAAGGCTTGTTGCTTTTTGAACAAATCCTCTACTTTTGGAATATCGCTTTCATCAGCTTGCGTAATTTCAGACAAGTGGATAACATGTTCTTTTACCCATTCATCATACGGCAATTCAGTAGCAACGCGTTGTTTGATTTCTTCGTCGGAAATAATACGTTGTTCCTCTGTATCGATGAGAAGCATTTTGCCTGGTTCCAAACGACCTTTAGCGCGAATATTTTCAGCATTTTCGTTTACTACACCCACTTCGGACGCCATGATAACGCGATCATCAGTTGTTACATAGTAACGAGCAGGACGCAAACCGTTACGGTCAAGTACGCCACCGATAACAGTACCATCAGTGAAGCCCATAGCAGCAGGGCCATCCCATGGTTCCATCATGAAGCTATTGAACTCATAGAAATCATGTTTTTCTTGGCTCATAAGATTGTTGCGTTCCCAAGGTTCAGGAATCATCATCATAATCGCATGAGGCAAGGAACGACCTGTCATGTGCAAGAATTCCAAAGTATTGTCGAACATAGCGGAGTCAGAACCGCTATCATCTACTACAGGGAATACCTTTTTAATATCTGGGAATAATGGAGATTCCGCTTTACCTTCACGAGCATTGATCCAGTTTACGTTACCACGGATTGTGTTGATTTCACCATTATGCACTAAGAAACGGTTAGGATGCGCCCGAGCCCAGCTTGGGAATGTATTCGTACTGAAACGGGAGTGAACCATAGCCAATGCAGATGTAAAGTCAAGGTCACTCAAATCAAGGTAGAAGTCACGCAATTGACCAGGTGTTAACATACCTTTATATACGATTGTTTTAGAGGACAAGGATGCAATATAGAAATCACTAGATAATTCCTTGCTCAATGGAACAATGCGTTTTTCTGCTAATTTACGAATAATATATAATTTACGTTCAAATTCTTTATTATTAGTTACGTCTGGGCCTTTACCGATGAGGATTTGAATCATCCAAGGGCGAATAGCAGCTGCTTCTTTACCAACCTTTGTACCATCAACTGGCACTTCGCGCCAACCAAGAACAACTTGACCCTCTTCGCGTACAACCTCTTCGAAAATGCGTTTTTGCTCGTTACGGAGGCTTTCATATTTATGGGCAAATATCATACCTACGCCGTACTCACCAGCTGCAGGCAAGTTGATACCAAGCACTTCGCATTCGCGTTTAAAGAACTCATGAGGAATTTGTACCAAAATACCGGCACCATCCCCTGTGTCCTTATCGGCACCAGCACCACCACGGTGTTCAAGGCGCTCTAAAATACGCAAGCCATCATCGATAATATCGTGGGATTTTTTACCTTTAATATTAACGACAAAGCCCATGCCGCACGCATCCTTTTCAAATTGGCTGCTGTACATACCATTGGCTTCGAGTCTAGCTTGATCTAGACGTTGTTGCTCGATTGTGCTCTGATTCATATCCATAACGTGCACTCCTTCATATCACTTGATCATCCCAAGCGCTGCGGCATCGTTCCGTTCGGTCTTGGTGAAAGTATAAACTATAAACTACTTCTAAAGAATCCATTCTGTAGTGATATTATCGGCTGTAACCGTCCATAACCTCATCTAAATTTTAAATTCTATAGAATTTTTGTCTATACATAGTATACTCCTGTCCACTGTGAATTGAAAATATAAAAAAAACATAGTCCATGACTTTAAGTCATAGACTATGCATTTTTATCACTATTGTTTTTTGTATACACGAATACACAATCATCAATTGAGCTTTTTTTGTTTTACGTGGCACGCTCTGTGACCACATCTAGCAATTGAGTTTTCTTTATTTTACGTGGCATGCTCTATGACCACATCATCATATAAATTATAATTGATAAAAATTAGAAAAGCAATTATTACTTTTCATGTCCAAAGTCATCCCCTACTTCACAGTTTACCGTTATAGGCTCGTCCTTACCATAGGGTACAAAGGTGAGTTCTGACGCATGTAAGCATTGACGTGTATAGGGTTTATTACGTGCCCCATACATGGCGTCGCCAACGATAGGATGTCCGATGTGTTCCATGTGCACGCGGATTTGATGTGTTCTACCGGTTAATAATTTAAACTTCAATAGCGTATGTTCGCCTTCGTGACCAAGAACGGTATATTCCGTTTGAGCCGGTTGACCAAATTCATCGATGACACGGCGATTATCAAATACTGGGTCAATACCAATAGGTTCATCAACTACGCCATCTTCGTTAATACAGCCTTCTACTAAGCCTGTGTAGATACGGTCGATACGACCAGCTTGTAATTCATCAGTGTAATATTGCTGAGCTTCCTTTGTTTTACCAAAGAGAATACAACCAGATGTGTCTCGGTCAAGACGATGTACAGGTCGCACCTTGTGAACTACACCTTTTTTCGCATAATACCCAGCCACATAGTTACTCAATGTACCAGATTTAGTTTGTCCCGCTGGATGAACAAGCATGAATGGAGCTTTATCAACCACCAAGGTATGAGCATCTTCGTAGAGAACTGTAATAGGACCTTTTTCTACATCGACGCCATAGTCCTTATCCTGTGGTAATTCCAAAGTTAATACATCACCCTTTTTGATGGAGCGCTGGGAATGGGCTACACGGCTATTTACTTTCACCCGTTTCTTGCGGAACATCATTTGAATATCTCGAGAGGATAATGAAAAGCGTTCCTTTACATATTTAGAGACCGTCAATTCTGTTGGTTCTTTCACTGTATACGTTTTCCAGCTCATATTACCACCATTCGTTAATATATGTTTTTTGTTCAGGATAGAGAATATCGAAGAATTCTAGCCATTCCTCATTAGCTGAAAGTTTACCTTCAAACGCAAGATCACGAGCGGTTAATGTGCCCATTAAGAGTTGGCTCAAAGCACCGACTTCAACAGTAATATCTACGTCCCCATCTAATGTGTCAGACACCTTTTTAACAGTTGGTGTCAATGCGCCGCCATATTGGACTTCATAGCACCCTTCATTCCACTCACAAAGGCTATCTTTCACACCAAAGGTCATTGTAATAGGCATCATCAAAGCCTCTGGGTTTACAGGAATGGCTTCGAAGGCAGTTTTCACATCCACAATACGGCTCATCATGTACGGCATTGTGGAATGTCCGCTTTTACCATCTGGATAGAAGCGATAGTATGTATCATGAAGGCCCTCATTCCAACGAATAGTAGTACCTTGAGAACGGTGATTATAGAAGTAGTTCAACAATGCTCGTTGGGCACGACGTGTAGTATAAACTAATTCGGATACAGGAATTTCTGGTTGACCTAAGCGATATACCGCATAGCCTTCAATACTTCCTTCATCATTGCGCACTACAGCGATATTCACGCCTTCTGCAAAGAAGCTGCCGAGCAAGCGTTTCCATTCCTTTTCACCGCGCTCTGCATACCCAGAAAGACGAGCTGTATATGTTTTATATACAGGATCAAGCAATGTCCATTGGTCAACGCTATTAAGTAAACCAAAGCTCAAGGATTTATCAGTCATAGGGCGCAAGTCCTCAAGAGACATAGTGTTCACCCATTGATGAGCATAGAGTTCCCAACCATATTGTTGGTAGAATGCAGCCTTGGAAGGCATCAAAATCGTCAATGCTTGACCTCGGTTACGAAGTTCTTCAAGAGAAGCCTTTAACAACGCACCACCTACGCCACCACGACGAGCCGCTGGATGTGTAGCAACACCTACCATATAGCTTGTAGGCAATACAGCACCACGAACATTGATATTATATTGACGCAAATGAACGGTACTCAATAATTGATCTTGTTCAAGACCAACCATTGTATTTTCTGGTTCATAGCAATTTGTAAAGTAATATTGGAAGAATGGATCTTCCTTTGGTTCAAAGCAGTACGCCCATAGATTTTCCACATGTGGCGTATCTTGAGCTGTTGCAATTCTATATTCCATAAGTATATCCTCGTTATAGTATAAAAACCACGCTCTATCTGTGGCATCACCATGATGATGCAAAATATAATCAAATAGATAGGCTAACACTTCTATTATAACAAAAATGAGCTATGAAGCGCATCGACTTCATAGCTCAGATTTTTATTTACCGCCTGTTGCATTATCTGCTTCATTAGCATATACTGCGTCATATTTTTCAGCAAAATGATCTGGATTGTAAGATTCTTTTGCTTGGCGAAGACCAGGCAAGCCCATGTCTTCTTCGCGGTTGATGAATTCTACTTCGCTAAATTCATGACGAATGAATTCATTATTGATCGCTTGATACAAACCACGGATATCTGGATTTGCTTTTTCAATGTGAATCAACGCCATTTTATCATTCAATAATTCACCGATACTGAAAGCTTCAACGCGGCCAAACAATTTGATGGCGCCACCTTTAAGGCCTAGTGTCTCCCAATTATCGAATAATAAGTTGATAGCAACCAATTCATCTTCAATACCTTCTTCATGATGAGTTTCTACCCAAGATGCTGCTGTTTCGCGGCACAATGGAATGATATCTTCTGTAATTGGCATATATTCATAGTTAGAATATTGCATGCGGAATTGGTTCAAATGGTTTTTCTTTTGACGGAACTTTTTACCAGATAAGTTGATAAGATCTTCAGATTTGTAAATGTATTCGTAGTTGTCGCGGTCAGGTGTAAATTCATAACGACCAGGACATAACTCTTCCATACGCTCTTTTACAACTTTGCTAACACCTTTGAAAAGGAATGGCAAATTATTTTCTACGAACCATTCTTTAGCGCGTAACAAACCATCAAGGAACTTTGCATCTTTACCGGCAAACGGAGGCAATAGGAATGGTTCACGTTTACCGCCACCTTGGATATACAATACGCCGTTTTCCTCAGCCCAACGAATACCATACGCATCTTGCCACATAAATAATGTAGTAAAGCAATTATCAGATGCTTCATAATGATGTTGTTCAAAATATTTGTCGATTAATGGTTTGTCTCTTAGTTCAAAACGTTTAAATTCTAAAATAATAATCCCTCCTATCAAATTCCTCGGTCGAGGTATTTACCATGGGTACCTATCACCACATGGTCGTTCATTATAATTTAACAGATTCGCCTAATTCAAAGTTTCCGTCGGTTGTAATTACCTTATCGCCTTCGTTTAGTCCTGAAATAATTGCTACATTATCGTCTTCTGTCATACCAACCTCAACGACACGTACGTCAACCGTATTATTTTCAGTCAATACATATACGTATTTGCCGTCTTGGTTTTCGCGAACCGCTTTGCTTGGTACAGTGAGCATCTTCGCTTTTATATCTGACTCGATGATGAGCGTATAGAATTCGCCAGCCTTGATTAGGCCTTTGTCATTGTTGAAAGTAGCTTTCACAAGAACGCTTGGCACATTTTCTGGCTGAGTCACATCTACATATGTCAATTCACCTGGTAACTCTTGGTCACCTACCTTGAGGAGTACCTTAATACCCTTTTTAGCATCTGGTGTACCCAATTTCATCGCCGCATCACGAGGGATGCTAAGAGAAGCTACCATTGGTGTAGATTGTTGAATCATCATGAACGGACGATCTGCAATGGCCATTTGACGGTCTTCATTGTAAATAGCAGTCACTGTACCAGCTATAGGCGCTACGATTGTAGATGCTGCCATTTGTGCAGATACTTGAGCAATTTGAGCCTCAATAGCCGCCGTATTGGCACCACCGCCGCCACCACCAGTTGTTACCGTCGTAGTTTGTGGCTGAGACCGTTCTACAATGCGATCATATTCTTTTTGTGTAATCATACCCGCTTCGCGCATTTTCTGTGCCTGTGCTAATTGACCACTATCTACAGATGCCGCCGTCGTAGTTGTAACGGATGTCGCATAGGACTGAGCTTGCGCTTGCGCTAACTGGCCTTGTAAGGATGCCAACTGTTGCTGTAAAGCCGATGTATCTACAGTGGCCAAGGTTTGACCTTGTTGTACTTGGTCGCCTACTTTCACAGCATATGCAACCTGCCCTGTCAACGTCGGCGTTACCGTCGCCTTATTAAGAGCGGTTACATTGGCATCATTATGGATCTGTAGCGGCATATCCTTGTATGTTACATCAGCAACGGATACAGTTTTTGTACCGCAACCAGCAATGGCCAAGGCCATCATCACAACACCAAGCATAGCAACTACAGAATAAATTCGATTTAATTTCATTCTGTCACTTCCTGTCATATTGATTTTTATCAATACCTTAGTATATCATAAAATCAATTAGAATTGTATGAAAGCTAATTCCTTTAATTTATGGATATAACGGAGGTTCTCATGGAAGAACGGATGGACTTTAGAATATTAAATAACGGCAGCTTCATTCCCTCTATCGGTTATGGCACTTATAAAACAGGCACCGAAGGAGAAACGGAGCAAGCCGTTGCTAATGCACTTAGCGTAGGTTACCGATTGCTCGATACAGCGGCTTTCTACAGCAACGAAGAAGCCGTTGGCAGAGGTATCAAAGCATCTGGCGTTAATCGTACAGATATCATTATTACTACAAAAATTTGGCACACCGATGCAGGCTATGATAATACGATGCGCGCTGTTGAAAGCTCTCTAAAGAAATTAGACACTAATTATATCGACATCATGCTCGTTCACCAACCTTTAGGCGATTACTACGGCTCTTGGCGTGCTATGGAGGAGTTATACGACCAAAACGTATTGCGTGGTCTAGGTCTCTCTAACTTCTACGAAGATCGCCTTATAGACTTGTTGTATCACTGTAATGTAAAACCTGTGGTGAACCAAATTGAGTGTCACCCGTTTAACCAACGTCAATCCTTATTACAATTAATGCGTAAACATCAAGTTGTGGGCATGGCATGGTCTCCATTTACTCGTGATCGCCAACCTGTATTTGACCACCCTATCATCAAGAGCTTGGCTGAAAAGTACGGCGTTAGCAAACACCAAATCATCTTACGTTGGCACATCCAACGCGGCATCATTCCATTGCCAAAGGCAAATAACGTAAGCCATATGGAAGCTAACTTTGATGTATTCGACTTCAAGCTTACTAACATCGACATGGACGTTATGGAATTATTAGACCAACAAGACTTCTTGGAAGACCATCATACTGCACCAGGTCTTGAAAGATTATTACAACTTAAATAGAACATAAAAACAAAACCACTTATATCCTCCTTTAGGAATAGATATAAGTGGTTTATTTTAGTGCTCTTTATTTTATTGTAGTTTATGTTAGTATACTTTATTTTATTTAGGTATATTAAATACGGCTTGAACAAGTATCATGTATACTACAGTACCGGCTCCAATAGACATAAACATATTTCGTTTCCATACATGCATGCCAACGGTCACTAATAAAGCAATAAGTTCCGGTACTCCATATGGATAGGATAACACAATTGTATCTTTAAAGGTATACACAACAAGCATCCCCATAACCGCTGCAGGTAATGCCTTGCCTAAATACTGTACAAAATCTGGGGCCTTCTTACCAGGTGGGAAAATAAGAAAAGCAGAGAAACGTGTAAGTATTGTGCCCGCTACAACAATGGCAACGGTAATGACTATTTCAAAACTAGTCAAGATGTACACCTCCCCACTTATACGCTATATAACATACTACGAGCATACACCCCATAGAAGCAAGCATAAATAAGGATTTTCCCGTTAATAGAAGCATTGCTAGTGCTACAACGGCTCCAACAGCACCTAAGCCTCGAATATTATTACTTTTAGCATTAAATAACATTTCAAGGAATATAACAATAAATAAGCCAGGTAATACAAAACCAATACCTCGCAAATCTACAGATGCTAATAAATCGCCGAACAATCCCCCTACAAGAGTACTCACCACCCAGAAGATATAATTAAGCCACGATACATGGAAGTAGAACCATTTTTCATCTACATCATCGGGTAACTTCGTAGATACATTAATTGCAAAGCTTTCATCACACATCCACGCAACTGTAGGAAACCATTTCCATCCCATATGCACATATCGCTGTAGTGCAGATGTGATACTATCATGCTTATTCTGCTCATTTCCCGGCTGACATGTCACATGTTTA
>OGXE01000529.1_pt1 | contig 34966 bp, 13 predicted proteins | sample 1576181 | NCBI WGS metagenome assembly OGXE01 (sample SAMEA3541478, study PRJEB24748) | human gut metagenome | biome: human gut; feature: human-associated habitat; material: faeces | place: China | collected 2012 | reverse complement strand
ATACTACAAAATATACAAAACAAGACCTTAAAGGTACTTGGACAGATCTAGCATTCGGTGGTCGTTATGGCTTCAATGCTAATAACAGCATCTTTGCTGACCTTAGCACAGGCTTATCCGGTGACTATAAAGCAGGCTGGTCTGTAAATGCTGGATTTACACATAAATTTTAATATACTGGTCAACAGATTTACTAAGAGGCAGCGAGTCAATCGTTGCCTCTTTTGCTATATTTTTATCTAATACATATCAGATCTTAATTATTTCTAAAATAAATGAGCTTAATTCATTTACAATTCACTAAAAATAGTGTAATATTTTAAACATATTTTAAAAGTGTTAAATGTGAGTTCTTAATAAAGTGAGTATATATCTATCTTTTCATATAAATAAAGACTAATAAATCAATTCTCAGATATATATTTAACTATGAAGGAGCTTTCACAATTGTGATTGTATTGTAAGTGAAGTATTGGTTGAGGTGTAAGAGGATGAGAGCAAGAAATAAATTTTTATTATCTGCTGTTATGATGACTTTATTGTCATCTACGATGGCCATGCCTAGCACATGGGCTGCAGCAGGTCTTAATTCCGATGGACGTATTTTTGCAACTACTGCAGATAGCAAATTTGAAAGTACAGGTAATACGACTGCGAATGGTGTAGTCGCATCTGATGGTGGTCAAGTTACCATTGGATCTTTGGATACTCCTGATGCATCTCAATTGCCTAAACGCTATCGTCAACCAGCTTTCATTACAGGCATGCTAAATAACAGTTCCATTCAAGTGGATGGCGGGATTATGGACGTGACTACTGCACCATGGAAGTCTCCATATCCAGTAGCGTTTGCATATAATAGTAAAATTAATCTCGGCATTGATGATGCGGGTACTGTAAAACACAAAGTGTTTAATATGCAAGGTGATGTACTGGTATCTGATAAAATGATGCCTCCTCATCAAGAACAGCAACCATCTGTGATTAATATTGGCCTTGGTCGTGCACATAACAGTCCTAACCAGTTCTCCGGTAAAGCTGTGAACACCTTAGAGGGTCAAGGTGGCGAAATCAACATGACCTTTGATGGTGGCATGTGGAGCCATGATAGCATGGGCGGCTTGGAATCTTTCAAAATTGATGGTAAAACAGAACGTAGTAGTATTAACAACCTCACAGGTACTCGTACGCGCGAAGGTTTCAGCCGTATTTCCCAAGATTCTCGCAGCGACATTCATGTGAATAAACTAGATGGCCATATTAACGTTATATATGATATGAGCGATGGTACTGGTTTAAACTTTGGTAAACAAGGTTCTAAGAAAAATGGTCTTGATCCAGCTGACATTGAGGGTGGTAACTTCATCGTAAAATCTGCTACGACTGGCTCTGCCGTGCATGGCTATGTAACAGGTGATCATCTCGATACTTCTTCTGAAAGCAATGTAAACAAGATTTTAGATAACTTAGCCCACAAATTCTATTATGAAAACTATGTAAACGGTGAAAGAAACCTTTCTGGTACTGTATCCATCGCTTCTAAAGGCATCGTGTCTAGTTACAAAAAAGCGTTGACTACAGACCAAAAAGAAGGGGCTATTACATGGAAAGATGGTAATGGCCAAGGCTCCTATGTGGTGCCAGAACCAAAACCTACACCGACTCCAGATCCTAAACCAGTTACACCTGTAACTCCAGATCCAAAACCAGTTACACCAGTGACTCCGGATCCTAAACCGGTTACACCTGTGACTCCGGATCCTAAACCAGTTACACCTGTAACTCCGGATCCAAAACCAGTTACACCAGTGACTCCAGATCCAAAACCAGTTACACCTGTAACACCAGCACCTACACCAGTAAATCCTAGTCCTGTTGCTCGTGGCGCTTATGATACACCTCATATGCGTGGTATTCGTTCTGCTGTAGTAGGAAATATCAACGCTTGGCGTACATTAGCTGACGATATGTATCGTCCTCGTGTATTGCAACAAGGTGAACCAACTGGTATTTGGGCTCGCATCGGTGGCGGTAAATACAGCTACTCTGGCAGCGGTATCGACACAGCTACAGATTATACACGCATCCAAGGCGGTTATGATGCTAAAATCAGCCGTGGTTGGACTATAGGTGGTCAAGTATCTTACCTTCGCGGTTCTGAAGACTATGTATTCGATGGTTCCGGCAAGGTTAAATCCTTCTCCGTAGGTGCTTATGGTTTGAAAGACCTTGGCAAAGATCAATATGTACATGTAGAAACTCAAGTTGGTCGCGTATCTAATGACTTCACAGCTCGTAATGAAATTGGTGAAGCTATGTCTGGCGATACAAAATCTAATGCGTACAGCATCGGTGTTCGCTATGGCAAAACATTGAAATACGATAACGGTTTCTATGTAGAACCACAAGCACAATTGAACTTTACACACTTCGGTGGCCGTAACTTCAATGTAGACAATGTATCTGTTAACCAATCTGCTGTAAATAGCACTTCTGGTAAAATCGGCCTTGAATTGGGTAAACAATTTGGCAATGGTAACCTTTATACACGTTTTGCAGCAGGTCATGCTTTCACAGGCAATGTAAAAACCGCATTTGCTAGTGGCAGTGTTGTGAAATTAACAGAACAAGACCTCAAAGGTACTTGGACTGAACTTGCTTTCGGTGGCCGTTATGGCTTCAATAGCAACAATAGCGTATTTGCTGACGTTGCCACTGGTTTGTCTGGTGACCTCCAAGCAGACTGGGGTGTAAACGCTGGTTTCACGCACAAATTCTAAGGGTAGATTTATTAAATAATCCTTTATATAATAGCTAACATATAAAGCCTCCTAATAGTAGAGTCATAACTTTATTATTAGGAGGCCTTTATAGTATCTATCAGAGAATTAATTATATAGCATCTATGCATTTTTCGTCTAACGTTAAGGAAAAGTTATATAGACGAAATACGATATATTGTGTATACTAATGGAATTAGTAAGCATACTAGAATCATTATTGACAGAGGCTTACTGTATTAATAAATTTACCATGCTTAGTATGGGGATCTCTATGGGGATAACAGTTCCTAAGGAGATAATATCTAGTGTATGATAAATAAAGTAGCTCTGGGGAGGGCGCTTTAAGAGAGGAGAACTAATGAAACTAATTAAATTATTACCAGTTATGGCAATTGCTTCTGTATGTGTTGCTGGCCAAGTGCATGCGGCACAAGATCCTTTGATGATGCCTGAACAACCTGCGGCTCCTTTGACTGCAGAACAACAAGAAATCTCTCTTGCTGTACCTAGCGAAGAGGTAAAAGCTGTAGTATCTGAATTCGCAGCATTCCAATTGGGTATGAGCAATGCGTTAATCAAAGACGACAACCGTGTAATGCCTGGTCAACAACGTTATACTAATAATGTGTTGTACTACATGAACGTTCGTCGTGACTGGTACATTACAAGCCATCGCTATAAAAAAGATAGCTATGCTCGCGTAGCTTTAGATCGCTTGTACTTAGATTACAAAGAATTCTTCGAAAATCACACAACTGTGTCTGACATGAACAAAGCTGAATACGAAAACCAAATCTTGGCAATTCTTGAAAAGAATACAGCTAACATGTCTAACGATGAATTGCGTTTCTACATGAACGAAATGGTAATCTACAGCTTGCAACAAGCTATGCGCGATGGTAACAACCGCGTTAAACGCATCCGCTAATCAGTATAATTATAAATTTATACTTTTGAAAGAGGTAACGGTAAAAGCCGTTGCCTCTTTTAGTTTTTATGACTACATTATTTTAGGAAAATGTGAGCTAAATCACATAATAGTGGCTTTAATAGTACTATACTAATTCCATGACCTTATAGCTGTTTATATATAGGTAAGCCCTTACATACTATACATAAATTTACATAATAGTATTCAAGTATATGCAATTACTCCTAGTTACAAAGCAATTACAATCCTTTTGGATACTATGTTCTCTCTCGCAAGCTATAGGTCGTACTAAAACAAATGACCCCCGTAGGATTCATTCCTACGGGGGTTTGTTTTTAATTATATTGGCTAATCTGGCCTTTATGAATTATTATTTATGTTATTTACATATTTTTTCAATAGCAGTATAATTTAATCGTAGTAATCATGAGGGTAATATGAAGGGGAAGTGTTTTGTAGTATAACAAGGGAGGCGTATGATTATGAATCACGCAAAGAAACTACAATTATTAGCAGTACTCGGAGTTTTAACCATATCTTCTGCTAGCTTGGTACAAGCTGCAGATATTCCTGTTGTGTCCTCTGGTGGTGCCACTTATAACATTGGTCTACAAGGCTGGTCATCTTTCACCAACTCAGACAATGTACATCTCGGTGGTCAAACTGGGGCAGCTAACAGCGATCCATATTCCCATGCAGGGGATCCAAATGCAAAGGGTAATAATATTGCCATCGGTCGTCTTGCCTTAAATGGTTCTCAAGGTGGCGGCAATGTAGCATTAGGTGCTAAGAGCTTTGTAGGTGGTAAAGGTGACTATAACTTCTTAGGTAACTTTGCAGCCGGTTATAACTCAACGATTTCCGATACAATTGCGGTAGGTTATTTTGCAGGAGCTGGCTCTGAAGGTAATAAAAACGTATGGCTCGGCGCCACTCAAGCTGGCGGTAGTAAGGGGAATAACACTGTATTAATCGGTTCTAACTCTACCGTAAATGGCGATTTTAACTATGGCATGGGTCATGGTGTTATCTTTAAAGGCGATAAGAACTCCGCTATTGGTGCATACAACAAGATTGAAGGTAACCAATCTGGCGCCTTTGGTGTAGGTACATATAATGTGGACACTGTTAAGGGTGATAATTCCTACAGCGTTGGTAACAAGAATCAAGTGAGTGCTAATAATACATTCGTAGTGGGTAATAATGTGAAAACATCGCTAGACAATGCCGTTGTATTAGGTAATAATTCTACTGCTGAAAGTAGTGATGTAGTGAGCACTCCAAGTTATACCTATAATAATGGTGTTACTGAAAAATTCGCTGGTACTGCTCCTGTGTCTACTGTATCCGTTGGTACAGCCGGTCAAGAACGGACAATTACTCACGTAGCAGCAGGCCGTGTTACTGCGGACTCTACAGATGCAGTAAACGGATCCCAATTATACGGTACAAACCAACAAATTGATGTATTGCACCGTGACGTACGCCATGTGGAAAAAGAATCCAATCGCGGTGATGCTCGTGCTGCAGCACTAGCTGCATTACATCCACTACAATTTGATCCAGACCACAAGGTTCAAGTTATGGGTGGCTATGGTCACTATAAAGGCGAAAATGCATTGGCTCTTGGCGTAGGTTACTATCCAAAAGAAAACCTACTTCTCACTGCAGGTACAACTGTAAGTGGTGATTTGATGGCCAATGTAGGCGTGTCCTATAAATTCGGTGAAAATAAGACACTTGCTAAGATTTCCCCTGCATCCTATAACGCATTAGAACAACGCGTAGATACACTAGAAGCACAAAATAAAAAACTACAAGAAACAGTAGATATGCTTGTGCAAAAACTTAATGAAAAATAGGGTTTCAAGAATATGAAAGAGGTAATAACATTGTTATTACCTCTTTTTTTATATACATATAATAGTAAAATAATACGTTTCTAGTGACTACGTATCTTGACATGCATATACATTATTCGATACACTTATACATATTTCATTTATTGTTCATGAATTTTAAATGTAGAGAGTAATGAAACGTATTGTGTGTATCGCCTTGAGCGCCCTATTGTGTTGTGTGGGTACAGCTGAGGCAGAAAAACAACAATTACATACAGATAAGGGCGTAGTGTCTGCAAAAACAGATAGTTCTATAAAGACAGAGGCTCATATAGATGTTGCTACTCATGTAAATACTGAGGGTAAGGTAAACTCCGATGAGAAAACAGCACGCATGAAGGCTGCATCTGAAGGCTTTCACATTACGCCTGCTGCTACGCCAGACCATGTGATTGGCCAAGGTGGTCCGCTCGTCATGGATCGCCAAGATACTAAGACCGTGCAGTATAGCAATGTGGATGCCGTGAACCGCGCCATTAATGCCGTGGCCATGTCTAATGTATCCAATGCTATGTACGGTACTAAAGGTAAACCATGGATGCGACGCACTACGCTGAGCTTTCAGTTCCAAGAAGGGTGGAAGCCGCTCTATTCGGTGGAGACTGTTCAACCTTTAGGTCATTACGATAATTCGTCTCGCGATGTGTGGTTTACGCAGCAGCGTATTTCTCGTGCTTCAGACACCGGGACAACCCTCAACGTAGGCGTTGGGTATCGTCGTATTTCCAAGGATGACCGTCGCCTTTACGGGGCACATCTATTCTATGATCATCGCTTCTTGAATCGCCATGATCGACTCAGTGCAGGTCTTGAATATATGTCTGGTGAAAGCGAGTTCCGATTTAACTGGTACGGTTCTGCTTCCGATGAGCGCGTCCTAGATGCTAACCTTCATACCTTAGAACGGGTAGCTAATGGTTATACCTTAGAGTACGGTAAGACTTTCAAAAATGCCCGTTGGGCTAGAGTCTATGTAGAAGGCTACCACTGGAACCAAGAACGACAAGCCGATAAGAATGGTTTGCGTATCGGTTCAGAGATGCAACTGACACCGCGCGTGTCTGTAGATATGGGATATAACAAACCGGAACACAGCTCTGGCGGTGCATATGGCAAGATTACCTTCCGCTTAGCGGGGGCGCCAATGGCTTGGTATGGTGGCAAGCACCGTTTAGAAGAATCTGCAACGGTTCGTGATAAAATGCTCAACCTCGTAAGACGTACAAATACGATTTTTGTTGAGTAATAATTTTGATAACTGAATACACAAATTGAATAGTAATGCTATCTTTTTCATTCATATAATTTTAATGAAAATTAAATGAAAAATTACCTACTATTGTTACTATATAAGTGATATACTCTAGGTAAGGGAATTTAGTGTTAATATCAATTGTTCTTTATAGATAATGGCTTTTATAAAAAGCCATTATCTTATTATATAGACATATATACTACTATAATGAGTAGCTTATATATTATTATGTAACTTATATTTAATACGTTATGTAGCTTATATGTTAATGTATTATATAGTTATTATCTTATTTTTGATGCCGCGTGATCGCCCGTTCATCTTAGTTACTCTCCAACGATTCAATAATCTTTGTGTTGTGTTTACTTCAAAATCTCTCTCTTAATAACAAACTTAAATCATGCGGCCACAGTAAGAGGTTCGCCTTCCTCTTACCCAAAAAGGATAGTTAATCCTCATCGATTAACTATCCTTTTTTATATTCTCTTAATAGATATATAAATTACTGTTTACAAAATACGTATACGTGCTACAATGTTCATATAAGACTCATGAATAAATTGTGAATTTTAAAGTAAAGAGAGTATGATAGGTTTTGTAGTTTGTAAATGGAGGTTCTAAATTATGAACAAACGGAAACGTTTATTAACCTTGTTAATTAACGGTGTGTTGCTATCTAGTTTATGTATGGTAGCTAATGCTGCAGATAATGTAGCTGGCGCAGGTAGTGGCGTAGCTATTGGCACCGGATCTAATGCTCAAAGAGATGGAGTAGTTGCTATCGGTAAAGGTGCACATACCAATTATGCTGGTGGGTCTCGCTATGCTAAAGTTGGCGGCGATGTTGTTATCGGTGAAAATGCAACAACACACAGCTATTATGATCAATCTGGCTCAGTAGCTGTCGGTAAAAATGCGTATGTAGAAAATACGATTGGGCAACAAGACAAATTATTTGCATTTAATCAAACTACTTTTAATAGTTTTGGTTTTGGAAGTCTTCCACAACAACCAGATAAAGTTGTTACTGGTGTAGCAGTAGGTGATAATACCTACGTTAGAAGTGGTGGTGTAATGGTTGGTTCTCATAACTATCGCGGAAAAATTGGTGATATCACTGTCAACACCGATACTTACACAGAAAAACGCAAAGCTGGCTTAGGTTTATATTCCACTACATTGGGATCCAATAGTTTTACTAATGGTACTGTTGCAACCACTACAGGTGCTTTAAATGTTATTTCCAGTAATTATGATGGCAGTAATATTGATAATGCAACTAGAAATTTTGGGGCTACTATTAATGGCTCTTTAAACTCTATAGAGTCCGCTACGTCTAATAGTGATGTTTCTGGATTAAGCAACACTGTTGTTGGTACTGCTAATAGAACCAATAATTCTAATGGTTCTTTGATTTTCGGTGCAGGTAATGAAATCACTAACTCTATTACTGATATAGATGTGAGTGCAATACAACCAAGTATTTTTGGAGGTCCATCTTCTGTAACTAAATTGGCAGACAATGTGCGTAATTTAGTAAAAGATAATAAATCTGGTGGCTCTACCTTAGCTATTGGTGGCGGTAATAAAGCTGATTATACACAATTAACATCAATGACAGGTGTTAATAATACTATTACAGGGACTGCTGGCAATGTTGCAAAGTTGAATCAGGTATCTGGGTACAATAATACTATTACAAATGCATCTAACAATATTGTAATGGGTAATGATCGTACCGTAACTGCTGATAACACAATTGCTATCGGTGGTCTTTCTTCTAGCGAAACTCGCTCTGTAGCCAATACAACAACAATCGGTTATGATGCAAAAGCTTCTGTTGAAGGCGGTGTAGCCCTTGGTTATAAATCCAACGCAACCGTAGATAAAGGTGCGGCTGGTTATGATATCAGCACTAAAGCAGCATCTACTGATACAAGTTCCACATGGAAAGCGACAGCAGGTGCTGTATCCGTTGGCGATGTAGCTAATGATGTAACACGTCAAATTACATCTGTTGCAGCTGGTACAAATGATACTGATGCAGTAAACGTAGCACAACTAAAAAAGGTAGAAACTAAAATCTCTACTGTTGAGGCAGATGCTAAAAAACATACTACTGTAGTGGCAGGAGATAACACAACTGTTACAGCTGGCACTAATGCTAATGGCGGTGCTGAATACAAAGTAGCTGTAAATAAAGACTTAGTAGAGATGAACTCTGTTAACTTTGGTAAAGCAACTGATGATGTACGTGCTCGTATCGATAAAGACAGCGCTCGCTTCTTCAACGGCAGCGAAAATATCGGCGTTACACCTAAAGGTATCCAAATTGAAAACACAGATACGTTAGAACAAGCTACTTTCACAAAATCTGGTATGTACGCTAGTGAAGGAAGTAATACTGTTTACTACACTACAAATGGTATTAGCGCAGGGAACCAAATTATTAACAATGTGAAAGCTGGTGTAGCAGATACTGATGCAGTTAATGTATCTCAACTTAAACGCGTACAAGATCAAATCGCAGCATCTACTAGTGTTACAACTGTAACAGCTGGTGACCACATTAAGGTAACACCAACTGTAAATGGTAATACTCACGATTACAAAGTATCTCTTGCTGATGATATTGCTGACCAAATTACAAATAACACAACAAATATCAACAAAAATACAAATGATATCAAAAATATCAAAGGTGATTTATCTAAAATCGATAAACGTGTTGATAAATCTGTAGCAGGTGCAGCAGCGTTGGCAGCATTGCATCCACTTGATTTCGATCCAGATGCTAAATGGGACTTTGCTGCAGGCTATGGCCATTACCGCAGTGGTGATGCAGCAGCTATCGGCGCTTTCTACCGTCCTAATGAAGACGTACAACTTAGCGTAGGTTCTACTGTAGGCAGTGATGAAACAGTATTTAATGCTGGTTTATCTGTGAAAGTAGGCGCTCATAGCAATGTATCTCGCTCTCGCGTAGCAATTGGTAAAGAAGTATTAGCTCTTAAGAAAACAGTAGCTGAACAAAATGCTCAAATTCAAAAATTGACTGCCTTGTTGAACGGTGTTGCTGGCACTAAGATGAAAGCTGACCACACAACATTGTTCCCAGATATCCCTACAAACCATTGGGCATATGAAGCTGTAAGCGATTTATCCCGCCGTGGTCTTGTAGAAGGCTATCCAGATGGCACATTCGGTGGTGACCGCATGTTAACACGTTATGAATTTGCTCAAATTGTATACCGTGCAATTCAAGATGGCGTAACAGTTAACGATCGCCTTGTAACAGAATTCAGTCCTGAAATGGCATTGTTCCGTGTTGATACAGTAGCTAAAAATGCTAAAGGTGAACCAACAATCGAACGCGTACGCGTTAATAAAAAATAAGGATACTATTAATTTATAGTGTTCACACAACTTAATAAGTAGCTAACTATGCATACCTCAACTCCACCCCGAGGTCGCATAGTAGTGAATATAAAAAGCGTAACTGATGAGACGGCAATCTTATCAGTTACGCTTTTATTATGTACAGATATAAATATGAATCAATATATCAATCTATCAATCTATCAATCTATCAATCTATATCTGTATTTGCATTTGTATTTATATTTATATTTATATAAAGTTATATCTATTGTCTGAAGTATCCCAAAGCAGTGATATGTTGAATTGATTCATCTAGATATTGTTCACTAGGCACCGTAAATGATTCACCATTTCGAGTGCGTGTAATCGTTAGTGTTTCATCTAGAATTGCAATTAGCTCTGCTCGAGAGATTGGTTTTGCCATTTGCTTCATTACATATAGTAAGCCTTCATCTACACTAGCGTCCTCTTGGTTAAACATATTACCTAACGTCATGTACTGCTTGCCATTACCTTCAATTAGTGTGGAAACATAATTAATAAATCGCTCAGGAATATAGCTCACATTTTCTACAAATGGTAAGCATTCATAATTCTCACCATATGCATTGAGGTGGTTGAGGATAGAGAGGTGGAATAGGCGCACATATAGCTTATTCATATCGAAGGTTTCGTTTGGATAATGCTCTTCTATATGTTTTTGAATATCCTTTATAGTAAATAGTTGTTTTGTATTCATAAAATACTTGATAGTTTGATGTAAAGGATCTGTCCAACCATTTGGTGTACCAAGTCTATCCTCTGCAAGCCCGCAATAGTAAATGCTTTCAAGAATATCTTTCTCTACTGTTTCATTACGTACGATTGCATCTGCATTGCATTGTTTAGTTAATAAGGCCATGCGGAATTGTGTATCGTAAACAAAATCGTAGTATTGCTCTTTGGCCTTGTAATCATTGTTAGAGAGGACCTTAATATTATCTACGATGCTGTCATCTAACCAAGTAATAAAGGATTTTTCTAATCGTGCATCACCTATATATACGCAGCCTTGATGCTCTGCACGCTCAATAAATTGAGCCACATAAACAGGATCATTAAAGGTTTCTAAATATTCATGGGCTACATAATAGTTATTGGATTGCAACACGCGATTGATATTATCAATTTTATAACCAGACTGTTTTTGAATTTCATCGTCCATCTTCATGGTTTCCGCAATTAGCTTTAGCACATTCTTTGTGTAAATCGTACGTTCTTGCAAGCTATCTTTTTTAGCCTGTGTTTCGGAATAGAGCATAATGTCGCGAATTTGTTCTAATCGTTTCCAACCAGGATATGTATTGTACGATACATAGGCGATACCGCGGTCTGATAAATTGCGATTACAAATAGATAAGATTTTATCTTTTACAATATCTGGCACCCAAGACCAGATGCCATGGACGATGATGTAGTCGAAGGTGCCAAAATCATCATCAATGTCCATAATATCTTTTTCTAGCAGTGTGATATTAGTGAGGCCGATAGATTTGATTAACTCGTTACCATGTTTAATTTGGACAGGGGATAGGTCGATGCCTGTGAAAGTTGCTTCTGGATTGTACAGCGCTTGAGGGATGATATTGCCACCACAAGAGGAGCCAAGCTCGAGGACGCGGGCACCCTTAATTGGCGCTGGATTGAGACCGTATAGACGTGCCTTGGCAATTAACGAGTTGATAGCACAATTAGAAAATGCTTTTGATACATAAAGAAAATCATCGTAAGAGTCCTTCAATGCATCAATCTCTTCTTGATCCGCAGACTTTTGATGCGGTGGAGCACTAATTATTTGTTGTGATTCATTATGATTGCTTTCTTTATTTTCTTTATATACTTCATTAGAAGTAATTTTTGATGGCTCTTTAGTTTGTGTATCCATAATGAGTCCTTTCTTATTCTTTATGGGTAAATACCAACTTATATATTTATAACTATAACTATAACTATATTTATATCTCTATCTATATCTCTATTTATATTTATATCTATATCTATATCTATATCTATATGAACTACCTATTTATACAGTTTCTAAAATGGTTAGTATCATCTCCTATGGGATGACCCAATTATACCGCATTATGATTTAGTATATCATAATTTTTATCAAAATTGGCCGAAAAATTCATAGTTATTTCATTTGTGAGCTCATATGTGAAAAAAATATGAAAGTACCTTTAAAAGGTTGTTAGATTATTATATTCATATTTTTCTATGATCCATATTTTATAGATAATATATAAATAGATGCCAAAATCGAGAAAAATCAATGAGATTAAATCAATTAATCGTTTATTTATAACTTACAGTAATATTATTATCGAAAAAACTAGTACTGCATAGAGAAAAATAGATTATATTTTATAAAATACGTATAAAACGCCAAAAAAATGAGTAAAAAAACACTCATATATTAAATTTTGTTTAACAAAATAAAGGTTCTGACAACAAACTTCGATGTTTATGATAAAAACATGAAGAAAACTATTTACAACATTTTCGATATATGATATTCTGTTCATGACACAAAATGAAAGAAATATGAAAGATACTCAGAAAGGCGTAAAGGTATGGGAAATTTAGGCTTTTCCTTCTTTTGTATTTATAATGATTTAATTATAAGGATTGTAATTGTGTCTAGTTAAGAAAGGGGTTCATAGTAATATGAATAAAATCTTTAAAGTTGTTTGGAGCAAAACTAAAGAGTGCTACGTAGTAGTTTCCGAAGTTGCAAAAAACAATGGTGGTAAGAAAAAAGCTCTTGCTAGCGTATTAGCTGGTTTGGCTATGGTAGCTGCTACAGCAGGTACACCTGTACAAGCCGATGTTGGACTGGGGGGCAGTGCGGTTAATATCTCTCCTAATGGTACTTATAATGGCTCTAACACTGCTGGAAAAAACTCTGTAGTAGTTGGTTATCAAAATAAGACAGATAATGAAGATGGTACACTTGCCTATGGTGCTAATAATACTGCTTATGGTAATAGTGCATTTGCTATTGGTAATAACAACGTAGCTAAGGGTGGTAATGCCTATGCAATGGGTAATACTGCAGAAGCTTTAGGCACAGCTACACTTGCATTTGGTAACCAAGCAAAAGCTAAAGCAGATTATGGCGTAGCAATCGGTTCTGGTGCAGAAGCAACTGCTAATAATGCAGTAGCTGTAGGTCGTGTGAATAAAGCAACAAACGCTTCCGCTGTAGCTCTTGGTGTTAATAACAAAGCAAATGGTCAAGATTCTACTGCAGTAGGTTCTACTAATACTGTAAATGGTGATCAATCCTCCGCATTTGGTCGTGAAAACGTAATTGACGGCGCTTCCGTAGCAGGTGCTACAGCTGTTGGTTACAAAAATAAAGCATCCGGTGATCGTGCTATCGCAATTGGTGAGGGCAATGACTCTAAAGTAGAAGATACAATTACAATGGGTCATAGCAATACTGCATCCGTTGGTGGTGGTATCGCTATTGGTCAAGATAACGTTGCGAACTCTGGTGGTAATGCAGGCAATACTATGATTGCTATCGGTCGTGAGAATGAGGCAACCGCTCTAGATACAGTAGCAATTGGTCGTAAGACTAAAGCGACTGCAAATACTTCTGTTGCTGTTGGTGCTCGTTCCGAAGCGACAGGTGCTGGTTCTGTTGCGATTGGTGGCAATGGTGATGGTTACAAAACTACATCTAATGGTTTAGGCGCAACTGCTTTAGGTATGCAAGCTAAAGCTGATGGTACTGCTGCAACTGCAGTAGGTGGTGTGTCTGAAGCAACAGCTAATGGTGCAGCTGCATTTGGCCAAGGCGCGAAAGCAACTGCAGTTCAAGCAACAGCTTTAGGTTATAAATCTGAGGCATCTGTAAAAGATGGTGTTGCTCTTGGTTCTACATCTAAAGCAACTGTAGATAAAGGCGTTAAAGGTTTCAACCCTGCTGAAGATCGTACAAATAAATATGCTGGTTTAGCTGGTACTGCACAAACATCCACATTGGCAGCTGTTTCCGTAGGTGACGGTGCTACTGCAACTCGTCAAATTACAGGTCTTGCAGCAGGTAAAAATGATACTGATGCAGTTAACGTAGCTCAATTGAGAAGCGTTAACTTGAAATATGCTGGTAACAGCGGTAATGGCGATGTATTGTTAGATAACGGTACATTGAATGTTAAGGGTGAAGGCTTAATCTCCACAAGTGCTGATGCAGATGGTATCAAAGTAAAACTTACTGAAGGTGCTACAATCACTGATACTAATGGTAAAGCTGTACCTCCTACTACAAATGGTGTAGCAACTACTGATAATGTAGCACAAGCTATTAATCGTTCCGGTTGGAATGTAACTTCCGCTAACAATGGTGGTACTACAAACGGCACTACTTCTGAAAAAGTAAGCCCTGGTGACACTGTTACTTTCAGCGCTGGTAAAAACATTGTATTAGACCAAGCTGGTAAACAATTCACATACTCCTTGAATAAGGATGTTGATTTGACTAAAGATGGTTCCTTAACAATTGGTGATACTAAAGTTAACAACGATGGCTTAACAATCACTGGTGGTCCATCTGTTACAAAAACTGGTATCGATGCTGGTAATAAAAACATTACTAATGTAAAAGCTGGTGTAAACGATACTGATGCAGTTAACGTAAAACAATTAAAAGACGCTAAAACTAAACTTGTAGATGGTAAAAATACTACCGTTGAAGGTGATGGCTCCACAGCTACTCCTTACAAAGTTAATGTAGAAGGTGACTTGAAAGGTATTACATCCATTTCCAATGCTGACGGTGGTCCTAAAATGACAATTGGTGGCAACTCCATCAACATCACTGGTGGCCCACTTAACATGGGTGGTAGCAAAATCACTAATGTAGCTCCTGGTACAGATGATACTGATGCAGTTAACTACAGCCAAATTAAAGGTTTAAGAACTGAAGTTAAAGCTGGTACTAACGTAACTGTAGATAAAACTCAAGGTACAGATGGCCATGATATCTACACTGTAAATGCAACTGCTACTGGTGGCACAGCTTCTAGCTGGAACATTAAATCCTCTGCTACAGACGGTAAAAACAACGGTATTACAACTGCAACAAACATTTCTGATGCTAAAACTGTAGAAATGCAAGCAGGTAAAAACTTAACTGTGAAACAAGCAGATACAGCTAACGGCGCTTCTGTTGAATTCGCATTGGATAAAGATGTTGATTTAACTAATGATGGTTCCTTAACAATTGGTGATACTGTAATCAACAAAGATGGTATGACTATCACTGGTGGCCCATCCGTTACAAAAACTGGTATCGACGCTGGTAATAAAAACATTACTAATGTAAAAGCTGGTGAAAACGATACTGACGCAGTTAACGTAAAACAATTAAAAGACGCTAAAACTAAACTTGTAGATGGTAAAAATACTACCGTTGAAGGTGATGGCTCCACAGCTACTCCTTACAAAGTTAATGTAGAAGGTGACTTGAAAGGTATTACATCCATTTCCAATGCTGACGGTGGTCCTAAAATGACAATTGGTGGCAACTCCATCAACATCACTGGTGGCCCACTTAACATGGGTGGTAGCAAAATCACTAATGTAGCTCCTGGTACAGATGATACTGATGCAGTTAACGTAAAACAATTAAAAGCTGCTAAGACAGAAGTTAAAGCTGGTGCAGGCGTAACTGTAGCTAAATCTCAAGGTGCTGAAGGTCAAGATATCTACACAGTAAGCTCCACTGGTGCTACTGGTAACACTGATCCTTCTAAAGTTGAAGCTGGTAAAAACACTACTGTAACAGGTGATGGTACAGCAGCTACTCCTTACAAAGTAAATGTAGAAGGTGACTTAACAGATATCTCTTCCATTACAAATGGTAACGGTTCTGGTAAAATCTCCTTCGCTGGTGATCAAGTTGTAAAAGTTGAAGGCGACAACCCTATTTCCTTAGATGGTAAAGGTGGCTATGTAACTGGCTTACAAAATAAAGATTGGGATATTACTAACCCAACGTTTGTTTCTGGTCGTGCAGCAACTGAAGACCAATTGAAAAAAGTAAGCGATGGCTTCAACAACACAGTTAAATTGGCTGGTAACACTGGCAACACAGATACTCAAAAATTGAGCCAAGCTGGTGGTTTAAGCTTCGGTGTAGTTGGTGCTAACAACGGTCAATACATCAAAACAACTGCTTCTGGTACAGATGTAGTAGCTGATTTGTCCGATGACGCAAAAGCTAAATTAAACCACAAAGTAGAAGTAGCTTCTGGTTCTAGCAATGTAACAGTAACTACAGATACAACTGATCCTAATAAAACAATTTATAAAGTAGCTGTAGCTAATTCTTCTACACCTGGTGGTGCTTCCTCTACTGAAAGTGTAGTTAAAAAAGCTGACGCAGCTGGCGACACTAACATTGCTGACGTTACAGTAGCTGGTGGTAAAAATACTAATGATCCAGATGCTCAATACGAAGTTAATGTTTCCCGTAATGCAGTTAAAGATGCAGCACGTGAAGCAGTAACAGTTAACAACGGTGGTACAACTACTGGTGGTAACTACACAGCTGATGCAGACAATCCTATCACTGTTAACCCTGTGAAAGATGATGCAAACCATAACACTACATATGAAGTGAAATTCGATGGTGATAAGGCAGCTAAACAAATTCCTTTGACATACAAAGCTAATGGTACTGGTGACCAAACAGTTAAATTGGACAAAGGTTTGAACTTCACTAACGGTTCCAACACAACAGCTTCCGTAGCTGCTGATGGCGTAGTTAAATACGACTTGAACAAAGACGTTGATTTGACTAACGGTGGTTCTTTAACAATTGGCGATACAGTAATGAACAATGGTGGTTTAACTATCACTGGTGGTCCATCTGTTACTAAAACTGGTATTGATGCTGGTAGTAAGAAAATTACTAACCTAGCTCCTGCTACTGATGGTACAGACGCTGTTAACTACGATCAATTGAAAGCAGCTCGTACAGTTGTTACTTCTAAAGATAATTCTGTAACAATCAACAAAACAGAAAATGGCGATCAAGTAACATATGACTTGCATGTAAATGCAGCTGCTGGCACAGCATCTACTTGGAACTTGAAATCTGGTGCAGTTTCTGCTACAGAAGGTACACATTCTGGTGACACAGATCAAAACATTGCAGACGGTAAATCCGTTACAATGCAAGCTGGTAAAAACTTAACTGTTAAACAAACTAACGACGGTAACGGTAATACAGAAGTTGCATACGCTCTTGATAAAGAACTTAAAGATCTTACAAGCGTAACTACTGAAAAAGTAACAACTAAAGAAATCGGCTTACAAGATCCAACTGGTAAAACTACAACAATCAAGAACGATGGCGACCGTATTACATACACTAAAGACGGTGATACTAAAGTTCATGAAGTAGCTACTCTTGAAGATGAAAAACACATCAAACCAGGTAGCTATGCTGTAGACAATAAAGGCAACGTAACAATGACTTACGTTGACGGTAAAGGTCAAGATGTACCAAATGATAAAGTAGAGCTTACTGGTATTGCTAACCAAGATCTTTCCAACATCACAGATGCAGGTAAGAAAGTAATCACTGGTCTTGGTTCTAAAGTTGAAGCTGGTGACAACGTAACTGTTACTGATACAACTGATGCAACTACAGGTCAAAAAACTTACACTGTAAATGCTAAATTAGCGAAAATTGAAGACGGTAAAAACACTAAGAAATCTGGTACTGGTACAGATGCTGATCCATACAAACTCAACGTTGAAGGTGACTTAACGGATATCAACTCCATCACAAATGGCGCTGGTTCTGGTAAAATCACATTTGGTCCTAACGAAACAGTAACAGTTGGTGGTACTAACCCTATCAACTTGAACGCTAAAACTGGTAATATCGGTGGTTTGACTAACAAAACATTTGATCCTAACAATATCGTATCTGGTCAAGCAGCTACAGAAGATCAATTGAAATCTGCACATGATTCTTTGAAAGCTTCTGAATTGCACATCGCTCCTACAGCAGTTAAAGCTGGTAGCACTGAAGCTAAAGGCGGTGTAGTAGACGGTACTGAAAACGTATACAAATACGATGCAGCTACTAAAAAAGTTACATTGACATACAACGATGGCAATGGTAAAGCTGTAACTGATACTAAAGCAGTTATCGACTTCTCTGATTTGAACATCCCAACTCCTGCTGCAGCTTACAGCTTCAAAACAAATGCAGCTGGTAACGTTGACGGTAACTCTACTGAAACTGAAGTAGCAAGCGGTAAAACTGTAAACTTCGGTGCAGGTAAAAACTTGACTGTAAAACAAGAAATCGGTACTGATGGTAGCCATACTTACACTTACGCATTAGACAAAGAATTAACAAACCTTGATAAAGTAGTTGTTAATGGTAAAGACGGTGTCAATGGTAAAGATGGCGTAACTATTACTGGTCCTTCTGGCACAGCTGGTCAAGATGGTAACAACGGTAAAGTGGGTATCTCTGGTAAAGACGGTAAAGATGCAGTATCTATCTCCGGTAAAGACGGCGTAGGTCACATTGGTTTGACTGGCCCTGCTGGTAAAGATGGTAAAAATGCAACTGCCGACATCACTGTAAAAGATGGTGTTCCTGGTGTTGACGGCCAACCTGGTGAAACTATGACTCGTATCGTATACCAAGACAAAGATGGTAACGAACATCAAGTAGCAACTCACGATGATGGCATGAAGTTCGCTGGTGACGACGGTCAAACTGATCCAACTAAAGTTATTAAGAAACATCTTAACAATGTAGTAGATATCGTTGGTGGTGCTGATAAAGCTAAATTGACTGATAACAACATCGGTGTAAATAACGACAATGGCAAATTGAAAGTTCAATTGTCTAAAGATCTTAATCTTACTAAAGATGGTTCCGTAAAAATTGGCGATACTAAGATTGATAATGACGGTATGACTATCACTGGTGGTCCATCTGTTAAGAAAGACGGCATCAATGCTGGCGATAAGAAAATCACAGGCGTTAAAGCTGGTGAAGACGATACAGATGCTGTAAACGTTAAACAATTGAAAGATAACGCTACAACTGTTAAATCTTCCGATAACTCTATCTCCGTAACAGACACTAACACTGATCCTACTAAAGGTCATGCTTATGACATCAAGATCAATAACCAAGGTGTTGTAAACAATGCTCAACTTCCAGTGGTATACACTAAACAAGATGGCACTAAAGTTTACAAACAACCAGATGGCACTTTCAACACAGCTAAAGATGGTTCTGGTACTGTCGTAGCACCTAATGAAGTAATCGCTTCCATGAATAGTGCAGGTGACTCCACTACAGCTCCTACTAAATTGAACAACGTAGGTTCTTCCATCGCTGATAAAGCTGGTAATACATTCTTAGATAAGATTGATGCAGCAGCTGCTGACAATAATACTAAGAATGGTGCTGTAAATGTTACTGACCTTAAAAATGCTGCTGATGCAATCGGCAACAAAGGTTTGAACTTCGGTACACAATCTACTGGTGCTAATAGTGAAATCCATAAAAACTTGGGTGAAAAACTTGAAATCGTAGGTGAAGGCACTAAAGCTGATGATAACTACAGCGCATCCAACATCAAAACTATGACTAAAGATGGTAAAGTTGTAATCGGTCTTGATAAAGATCTTAACGGCTTGAACTCTATTGGCGTTCCTGGTAAAGATGGCGTAGCTGGTAAAGATGGTGTATCCATCTCCGGTAAAGACGGCGCTAACGGTATCGACGGCAAAGTTTCCATCGGTAAAGATGGTAAAGACGCTGTATCTATCGCTGGTAAAGACGGTGTAGGTCACATTGGCTTGACTGGTCCTCAAGGTCCTGCTGGTGCAGATGGTACTGGTGTAGATATCTCTACAGATCACGGTTCCAAAACTCTTGTTAAACCAGAAGCTAACAATGGCGACAAATCTGAACGTATCGTATACGTACCAAAAGATAAAGATGGCAACCCATTGAAAGATACTGATGGCAACCCAATCAAACGTGAAGTAGCAACTATGGATGATGGTTTGAAATTCACAGGTAACAACACTGATACTGAAAACAAACATGCGTTGAATACGCTTGTTAAAGTTCAAGGTGAAGGTGTGACTGCGGCTGAATCCACTGCATTCCAATCCGCTGCTGGTAACATCAACGTAGTAGCTGATGGTAACGATACATTAACTGTTAAATTGAACAAAGACCTTAAAGGTATCAACTCCATCAAGAATAGCGACAATGGTCCTGCATTGAACTTCAACGCTGGTGACCTTTCCGTAACTGGTGGTAACCTCAACATGGGTGGTAACAAAATTACTAACCTTGGTAAAGGTACTAACGATACAGATGCGGTTAACTTGAAACAATTGAAAGATTCCCGTACAATCGTTAAATCTACTGATGGTTCCGTAGGTGTTCGTGAATCTGAAAGTGCTGATGGCGCTAAAGTATACGACTTGTCTACTGGTGCAAGCCCTCGTTTCGATGAATTAACTGATGAAATCGGTCGTGTAGGTGCACAAGGCGCAGCTCTTGCAGCATTGAAACCTATCCAATACGATCCATTAGAACCAACTCAAATCATGGCTGGTTATGGTAACTACCGTGGTAACTCCGCTATTGCAATGGGCGTTGCTCATTACAAAAACGAGTCCACAATGATGCATGCAGGCTTAGCTTGGGCAGGTGGTTCCCGTCACATGATGGCAAATGCTGGTGTAACTTGGAAAGTTGGCAACCGTGATAGCGAAGCTGCAGTAGCAGATCGTTACCGCAAAGGCCCTATCAGCTCTGCTTATGCAATGCAACAAGAAATGGCTTCCGTTAAAGCACAAAACGCTGGATTAAAAACAGAAGTATCTGATTTGAAAGCTGAAAACGAACAAATGAAAGCTCAAATTGCTGCTATGATGGCAAAACTTGGTATGTAATCATTTGTGAGTGTAAGAACTGAATGAACAAAGGAAGGTATGCGCTACCTAGCGTAGCGCTTACCTCTCCCTATTGTTTATGAAAATAATGCTTTTAAATATGAACGTGAAACGCGTGAGAGATACTTTCACCATAATCTAACGATAGAAAAGAGGAATATAGAATGAAAAAATCTACATTACTTGCTTGTGCAGCGGCTCTTGTTATTTCTACAGGCGTTGTAGGTGCACAATCCGCTCCAACATATGACGATAACCTAATTTTACGTAACCCAGTATCTGCGCCTGCATTGGGCAATGTAGTATTGGTTCCAGTGGCTAGTCCACAAACAGTGTCTGCTGTTCATGACTATGTGAAAGCTTGGCAAAATGCGGAAATCAACATCGCAAAAGCTAAAGTGAAATACGAAAACCATGAACGTATGACAAAAGCTGAGAAAAAATGGTTACATTCCTATGACAAACACAACTATGCTGACTACTTCCGTACACATTCCATCGGTCGTGTACATGGTCAAGAAGTGTTCTTGAACTGGAATGGTGAAAACCGTAATAAAAACGAATACGAATACTTTGAAATGCCTAAATACAATAAAGAAGATGGCTTCACTAACAGCTATGGTTATAATGTATTGCGCGGCATGACAGATCGTATTAACGAAATCATCCAAAAACAAAAAGAAGTTGGCGGTCCTATGACTGACGACGAAGCACAAGCATTAGAAGATGCTATTTTGGATGTAATGGCTAAAGACCAAGAAAGTGTTTCTAACGAAGAACTTCGTCACTACATGAACGAAACAATCTGGTTCGCAGCTAAACAAACAGTTAAAAATAAAGCTAGTGAAGAACCTAAAATGGAAGATGAACATACTGTAAATCTTCGCGAAGCAATCAATCGTCCAGCTAACCAAGAAACTAAAAAAGTAGACTTGCGCGCTGCGATTCAATAATAAGGTTTGTAAATTTAAACTATAACTCATTAACACACTGAGAGCTCGGCATAAACGATATACAATGACTTAGGAAGATGATGTGTGACGCACAGTGTATATAATGAACAACTACATATGGCCCTCATACGGCGATTGTTTGAGGGCCTTGATGTACCCTGGCCCCCGACTAGGGCACACAATCCTTATGCAAAACGACGCCATCCGAAAGGATGGCGTTGTTTTTTTGCGTTTGTGGATTGTTTTCTATACTTATATGCCCCAATAATTGTACAAATGTAAACAATTATAAAATAATAGACCGATTATATTAACTACCTTTTTCTAAGCAATTATGAAGAAACGCTTGTTTGCTGTATTTAAACTTCATCTAATTTAGAATGTTTATATATCTAAGATGAAGATGATCTTATATAAGATATTCAAATATAATGTAAATATAAACTGGATTGATCCGTTTTATAGTCCTATATATATAATGTATTATATTATATATAAGACCATTATAAAGAAAAGCCTTATTTTATGCGGATGTGGAGATATTTTCCCATATCTAGAAAATTCGGTTTATCTTGTTTAGAAATATAAAATTTATTTTAATTAATTTAGCATTTTCTATTTACAATTAGTTTATAAATTGCTATTATATTAATATCTTAATGAATAGTATGTGAACGTGTGTCATAAACCATTCATGAAACAAAAAATGTATGAATAAGGCATTTAGTGTTTTCTTTATAAGAGAGAAAGGGGTTCATAGTTTCTATGAATAAGGTTTTTAAAGTCGTTTATAGCAAATCTAAAGGCTGCTACGTAGTAGTACCTGAAACTGCTAAAAATAATAACGGCAAGAAAAAAGTATTAGCTAGCGTATTGGCTGGCTTGGCTGTAGCTGGTGCTATGGGTGGCATTGCTCCTCTAGAAGCACAAGCAGGTTATGATACTAGCGGTAGCCATGTTAATATTTGGGCTGATACTAACCCAAAAAGCAATGGCCAAAATTACAATGTTGGTCAAAACTCCATCGTTGTAGGTTACCAAAATACTACAGATAATGTAGCTGGTAATGATGGTAAAGTAGCTATCGGTGCTAAAAATACATCAACAAATAACGCAACTACTGCAGTAGGTAATAGAAATACGGCTACAGGCGGTGCTGCTACAGCTGTTGGTGCTGGTAATAACGCTTCTGGTGCGGCTTCCTTGGCCGTAGGTAACGTAAGTAATGCAAATGCTAAGTCTGCTGTTGCTGTTGGTTCTTATAACAACGTTAACTATACAAAAGGTTCCTGGGAAACAACACCAAAACAAGCTGGGGAATACTCCACAGTAATTGGTAACTATTCTAGCGCTACTGGTACAAGTGCATCTGCTATGGGTGTATATACGAATGCTACTGGTGCAGGTTCTTTTGCTGCTGGTTATAACAACAATGCAAATGGTCAAAACTCCGTTGCTATTGGTTCTGAAAATACATCCCATGTAGCAGACACAATCACATTAGGTCAATTTAATAATGCTAAAACAATGGGTGGTATCTCCATTGGTAAAAATAACTTAACTGACTCTGCAGATGGTAATCGCGGTGATGTAGAGCGTAATAGAGAGAATTCTCAAATTGCTATCGGTCGTGATAATACAGCAACTAACTTAGATGCTATCGCAATTGGTCGCGATACACATGCTACAGGCTCTGGTGCAACAGCACTTGGCGCTCGTGCTGATGCATCTGGTAATAACTCCATTGCCATCGGTCAAAGTGGTAAAACTTCTGATCGTGTTGTTGCATCTGGTGTAAACTCCATTGCTATCGGTATGCAATCTCAAGCAACTGGTGAATCTGCTATCGCTGAAGGTCCTGGTGCGCGTGCAGCTGGCAAATATGGCGTTGCATTAGGTCGTACAACTAAAGCAAATGCTGAGGCTGCTACAGCTTTAGGTAATGATGCTGAAGCTAATATTGCTAATGGTGTAGCTCTTGGTTCTTCTTCTGTTACAACAACAGATAAAGGTGTTGTAGGTTACAACCCATCTGATTTACATAATCGTAAATACACTAACTTACAAGGTAATGTACAAACAGCAACTACAGCTGCTGTATCTATCGGTAATGGTAGTACATTAACTCGTCAATTGACTGGTCTTGCTGCTGGTACTGCAGACACTGACGCTGTAAACGTTGCTCAATTGAAAAACGTTGGCGTTGCTGTAACTGGTAACACTGGTTCTAGTGACTTCTTGACTGACGGCGGTAAATTAAATGTTCGTGGTGAAGGTCGTGTATCTGTAGCTGCTAGCGATGAAGGCACTAAAGATTCCCGATTGAATGTTAAATTCGATGACACTGGCATGGTGAGAGCTGGTAAAAACGTTACAGTTGATGAAAAAACTGTAGACGGTCGTACTACTTACACAATCAATGCTGCTGACACAGCTGCTAAATATGATTTCTTAACAAATGCTACAGCTAACGGTGGTAAAGTTGATGGTGAAGCAACACCTACTAAAGTTCAAAGCGGTAACACTGTTAACTACGCAGCTGGTAAGAACTTAACAGTTAAACAAGATATTGAAACATCTCTTGGACAACAAACATATACATATTCCTTGAACAAGGATCTTAAAGAAATTACATCCATCACTAATAAGGATGGTGGTACAACATTAAACTTTGGTCCTAATAACATCAGCATCACTGGTGGTAACTTAGATCTTGGTGATAACAACATCACTAACCTTAAATCTGGTGGCGATGTAATCAACAACGCAGCTAACATTGGTGACGTTAACCGTATCTCCAAAGCTAATGAAAAACACATTAAACCAGGTGAATACGCAGTTGATAACAACGGCAAAGTAACAATGACATACGTTGATGGTAACAACAAAGACGTTCCTAACGAAACTGCTGTTATCACAGGCATTGCTAAACAAGATCTTTCCAATATCAACAATGGTGGTAAGACTGTAATTAAAAACCTTGCTAAAGAAGCTATCGACATGGAAAACGGTAAGAACACAACGGCTTCTCACCGTGACGTAAATGGCGTTAAAACTTTCAAAGTAGACGTTGAAGGTGATTTAACTGACATTACATCCATCACAAATAAAGCTGGTGACGGCAAAGTTGTATTCGGTGGTAACCAAACTGTAAACGTAGCAGGCGATCACAACATTAACTTGAATGCTAAAGTTGGTGATATCACTGGTTTAACTAACGTGACTTTGGATGCTCCTGACTTTGCTAAAAAAGGTCGTGCAGCAACTGAAGAACAATTGAACATCGTTAATAACGGTTTCAATAACACAGTTGGTTTGACTGGTAACACAGGCGCTACTGAATTACAAAAATTGAACAAACAAGGTGGCTTGAGCTTCGGCGTTGTAGGTGCTAACAATGGTGAGTACATTAAAACAACTGCTTCTGGTTCCAATGTAGTAGCTGACTTGTCCGACAGCGCTAAAAACAAATTGAACAGCACTGTTGTAGTAGAAGGTAAAAATGCTGCGAAAGTAACAAGCAATGTAATTCAAAATGCAGATGGCAGCACAAAAACTGTATATACTGTAGATGTTAACAACGTAAAACCTACTGCAGCTTCTACTGAAAAAGTACAAGCTAAAGCAGACGTAGCTGGCTCTAGCGACAAAAACATCGCAAAAGTTTCCCCTAAAGCTGGTGAAAACTTCGGTGATGCAGGCGCAACTTACGAAGTAAACGTATCCCGTAATGACGTAAAAGATGCAGCTCGTGAAGCAGTAACTGTAAATACTACAAATACAACTAACAACCCTATTACTGTTACACCTGTACAAGATGAAGCAAATCATAACACAACTTACACTGTAACATTCGATGGTAACAAAGCGGCTACTCAAATTCCTTTGACATACAAAGCGAATGGCCAAAATGCTCAAACAGTTACATTGGATAAAGGTTTGAACTTCGTTAACGGTAAAAACACAACAGCTTCTGTAGATGCTGAAGGCGTTGTTAAATACGATGTGAATAAAGATTTAGTAAACATCAATTCCATTTCCAACACTACAAATGGTCCAAAAATGGAATTCGGTCCTAACTCCATCAACATCACTAATGGCCCTATCAACATGGGTGACCAAAACATCACTAACCTTAAATCTGGTGGCGATGTAGTGAATAACGCTGCTAACATTGGCGACGTAACTCGTATTTCTAAAGCTAACGACTTGCACATTGCTCCTACAACATCTGATCGTCAAGGTGAAACTACTACATCTTACGCTTACGATGCAGCAAGCAAGTCCGTAACATTGAAATACAACGATGGTAACGGTGCTACACAATCTGGTACAGTTGCGAAAATCGACTTGTCCGGCTTGGCTGATCAAATCAAAGACGGTTACTCCTTCTCCACTGACGCTAAAGGCAATGTAGTTGGTAACCACGCTGTTACAGCTGTTGGCAATGGTAAAACTGTTTCCTACGCTGCAGGCGATAACTTGACTGTAAAACAAGATATCGATGCTCAAACTGGTGAACACACTTACACATATGCATTGTCCAACAATATCGACTTGACTCCAAATGGTTCCTTGAAAATTGGTGACACTATTCTTAACAATGGTGGCTTAACAATTACAGGTGGCCCATCTGTTACTAAAACTGGTATCAACGCTGGTAACTTGAACATTACTAATGTGAAAGCTGGTGTAAACGATACTGATGCAGTTAACGTAAAACAATTGAAAGATGCTCGTACAGTAGTAACTTCTAACGATAACTCTGTAACAGTTAATAAAACTGAAAACGGCAACCAAGTTACTTATGACTTGCATGTAGCTCCAGGTGCTGCACAATCCGTATGGAATGTGAAATCCACTGGTAATACAACTGCTGATTCCGCAACAACTGCAAAAACTATTACTGATGGTAAAACAGTTGAAATGGCAGCAGGTAAAAACTTGACTGTAAAACAATCTAACACTGAAGATGGCGCTAAAGTTGAATTCGGTTTAGCTGGTGACTTGACTAACATCAAGACTATTAAAAACGAAGGCCCTGCTACTTTCACAATCGGCGGCAACGAATTCAAATTCGATGGCGGTAATGTGAACATGGGCGATAACAACATCACTAACCTTAAATCTGGTGGCGATGTAATTAACAACGCAGCAAACATTGGCGACGTAACTCGTATCTCCAAAGCTAACGACATTCATATCAAAGACAAAACATACACAGTGAATGCTGATAAAACAGTTACATTGGAATATGTTGATGGCAATGATAATGCAGTAAACAAAACAGCTAAGATCGATTTGAGCAACTTGCCTACAGGCGATAAAGCTGCTGTTGAAAGCGTAGTTAAAAAATCTGCTGCTGCAGGCGACACTAACATCGCTGACATCACTGTAGCTGACGGCAAACAAACTGGTGATGCGAATGCTAAATACGAAGTAAATGTTTCCCGTAATGCTGTTAAAGATGCAGCTCGTGAAGCAGTTACTGTAAATAATGCAAACAATAACAACAACCCAATCACTGTTACACCTGTTCAAGATGAAACAAACCATAACACAACTTACCAAGTAACATTCGACGGCGATAAAGCTGCTAAACAAATTCCTTTGACATACAAAGCGAATGGCTCTAACGACCAAAAAGTTACATTGGATAAAGGTTTGAACTTCACTAATGGTTCCAACACAACAGCTTCTGTAGCTGCTGATGGCGTAGTTAAATACGATCTTAACAACAACGTAAACTTGACTCCATCTGGTTCCTTAACTATTGGTGATACTGTTGTTAACAACGGTGGCTTAACTATTTCCGGTGGCCCATCTGTTCTTAAAACTGGTATTAATGCTGGTAACTTGAATATCACTAATGTAAAAGCTGGCGTAAACGATACTGATGCAGTTAACGTTAAACAGTTGAAAGATTCTCGTACAGTAGTAACTTCCAACGATAATTCCGTAACAGTTAATAAAACTGAAAACGGCAACCAAGTTACTTACGACTTACATGTAGCTCCAGGTGCGGCACAATCCGTATGGAATGTGAAATCCACTGGTAATACAACTGCTGATTCCGAAACTACTGCAAAAACTATCTCCGATGGTAAAACAGTTGAAATGGCAGCAGGTAAAAACTTAACTGTAAAACAAACTAGCAACAACGACGGCGCTAAAGTTGAATTCGACTTGGCTAACGATATCAAAATCGGTAACGATGGCAAAGACGGTAAAGATGGCGTTGATGGTAAAATCGGCGTAAACGGTAAAGACGGTTCTGCTGTTGTAATCAACGGTAAAGATGGCTCCATCGGCCTCAATGGTAAAGACGGTAAAGATGGTCTTACTATCCGTGGCGCTAATGGTCAAGACGGCGTAAATGGTACAAACGGTACTAACGGTATCACTCGTATCGTATACGAAGACAAAAACAACAACAAACACGAAGTGGCTACTACTGATGACGGCTTGAAATTCACTGGTAATAACACTGATGTTGTAAACAAAAACAAATTGAACAGCCTTGTTAAAGTTCAAGGTGAAGGCGTAGATAAAACAACTTCTGCATCCTTCAAGAGCGCTTCTGGTAACATCAACGTAAAAGCTGATGGTACTGATACTCTCGAAGTTCAATTGAACAAAGATTTGAAAAACATCACTTCCATTAAGAATGATGGTCCTGCAACTATGACAATTGGCGGCAACGAATTCAAATTCGATGGCGGCAACGTGAACATGGGTGGCAACAACATCACTAACCTTAAATCTGGTGGCGATGTAATCGATAACGCTGCTAACATCGGCGATGTAAAACGTATTTCCAAAGCTAACGATTTACACATTGCACCAACTCAATCTGATCGAGCAGGTGAAAGTACTACATCTTACTCCTATAATGTAGCAGACAAATCCGTTACATTGAAATACAACGATGGCAATGGCGCTAACCAAGCTAATACAATCGCGAAAATCGACTTGTCTGGTTTGGCTGATCAAATTAAAGACGGCTACTCCTTCTCCACAGATGCGAAAGGTAATGTAGTTGGTAACCACGCTGTAACAGCAGTAGGCAACGGTAAAACTGTATCCTACGCAGCAGGCGATAATTTGACAATTACTCAAAATATCGATAATGCAACTGGTGAACAAACTTATACATATGCATTGTCTAATGACATCAAAGTTGGTAACGACGGTAAAGATGGTAAAGACGGTGTTGACGGTAAAATCGGCGTAAACGGTAAAGATGGTTCCGCTGTTGTAATCAACGGTAAAGATGGTTCCATCGGCCTCAATGGTAAAGACGGTAAAGATGGTCTTACTATTAAAGGCGCTAACGGTCAAGATGGCGTTGACGGTAAAAACGGCAAAGACGGCATGACTCGTATCGTATACGAAGACAAAAACAACAACAAACACGAAGTGGCAACTACTGACGACGGCATGAAATATGCTGGCGACAATGGTCAAACTGACTCCACTAAAGTTATCGCTAAGAAATTGAACCAAACATTGGATATCACTGGCGGTGCGGACAGCACTAAATTGACTGAAAACAACATCGGCGTGAACAACGTAGATGGTAAATTGAAAGTTCAATTGTCCAAAGAAGTTAACTTGACTCCAGCAGGTTCCTTAACAATTGGCGATACTAAGATCACTGATGGTGGTTTAGTAATCAACAATGGTCCATCCATTACTAAAGGTGGCATCAATGCTGGTGACTTGAACATCACTAACGTGAAAGCTGGCGTAAATGACACTGACGCAGTTAACGTAAAACAATTGAAATCCGCTAAGACAGAAGTTAAAGCTGGTGACAACGTAACAGTTGATAAAACAATTGGTGCTGATGGTCAAAACATTTACACAGTAAATGCAAAAGCAACTAACCTTGGCGATGCTGAACTTAACTACACAGCTAACGGCGGTGCTAAACAAAAAGTTAAATTGTCTGAAGGCTTGAACTTCGTTGACGGTAACTACACTAAAGCTTCCGTTGATGCAAACGGTGTTGTTAAATACGACGTAACACTTGGTAAAGTGAGAGACGGCGTTGACGGCAAACCAGGCGTAGATGGTGAAAATGGTATCGCTACAGTTAAAACTGTTGTAGATACAATCAACAACTCCGGTTGGAAAGGTGACGTTACTGGTAACACAGTAGGCGATCACAGTGCAACAATCGTAAAACCTGGCACAACTGTAAACTTCGGTGCAGGTAAAAACTTAACTGTTGAACAAATCGTTGATGCAGTAACTGGCAACCACACTTACAACTATGCATTGTCCGACGATATCAAAGTTGGTAATGATGGTAAAGATGGTAAACCAGGTGTTGACGGTAAGATCGGTGTAAACGGTAAAGACGGCTCTGCTGTTGTAATCAACGGTAAAGATGGCTCTATCGGCTTGAATGGTAAAGACGGTAAAGATGGTCTTACTTTCAAAGGTGCTAATGGTCAAGACGGCGTAGACGGTAAAAACGGTACTAACGGTATGACTCGTATTGTTTACGAAGATAGCAACAACAACAAACACGAAGTTGCTACTACTGATGACGGCTTGAAATTCACTGGTAACAACGAAAGCGTTGTAAACAAAAACAAACTTAACTCCACAGTTAAAGTTAAAGGTGAAGGCGTTACTGAAGAGCAAGAAAAAACATTTGAATCTGCTGCAGGTAACATCGCTGTAACTGCTGATGGTAACGATACTTTGAACATTCGCTTGAATAAAAACATCAAAGGCATCGACTCCATCCAAACTAAGGAAATCCACTTAGGTACACCTGATAACTACACAACAATTAAGAAAGATGGAGACCGTATTAAATACGGTGACAAAACATTCGCTAACACTGACGATATCTGGACAATCCAAGCTAATGGCACAGATGTTCCAGCTAACGGCGGTAAAGTAAATGTTAAAGGTGCTGACGGTATCACAGTATCCAAATCTGCTAATGGCGAAATGACAATTAGCGGTACTGGCCTTGGTACAATGAACAGCTTCAACGTTAAATCTTCCGGTAATACTACTGCTGATTCTGAAACAGCAGCTAAGAAAATTACTGATGGTAAAACTGTTGAATTCTCCGGCGGTAAAAACCTCACTGTAAAACAAACTAGCGATGAAAATGGTGCTAAAGTAGAATATGCATTGAGCAACAATGTAGATCTTACTAATAAAGGTTCCGTAACAATTGGCGATACTAAGATCACTGATGGTGGCTTGGTAATTAACAATGGCCCATCTGTAACTAAAGACGGTATCAATGCTGGTAATAAACAAATTACTAACGTTGAAGACGGTGTAAACGACACTGATGCGGTTAACGTACGTCAATTGAAAGCAGCTAAAACTAACCTTGTTGACGGTCAAAACACTAAAGTGACTGGCGACGGTTCTAAAGCTAACCCTTACAAAGTTAATGTTGAAGGCGATTTGAACAAAATCACTTCCATCACTAACAACGAAGGCGATGGCAAATTAGAATTCAAAGGTGACCAAGTAGTTAACGTAGCTGGCGACAACACAATCAAGCTTGATGGTAAAACTGGTGATATCACTGGCTTAACTAACAAAACTCTTGATTCCGCTGACTTCGCAACTAAAGGTCGTGCCGCAACTGAAGAACAATTGAAACTTGTTCAAGAAGAAGCAGCTAAAAAATCTACTGAAAAAGTACAAGCTAAAGCTGATGCTAATAACATCGCTAAAGTAGCTCCTAAAGCTGGCGATACATTCGGTGCAGCTGGTGCAACATACGAAGTATCTGTAGATAAAAATGACGTTAAAGACGCAGCTCGTGAAGCAGTTACTGTAACAGGTGACAACAAAGCGATCACTGTAGACGTTCAACCAAATGCTACTAACCATACAACTAACTACCAAGTTAACTTCAATGGTAAAGAAGCAGCTAAGCAAATTCCATTGACTTATAAAGAAAATGGTGGCAACGCTAGAACAGTAATGTTATCTGACGGTTTAGACTTCTCTAATGGTGTAAATACTACTGCTCACACTGATGCAAACGGTAAAGTATCCTTCGACGTAAAAGGTGACCTCACTAACATCACTTCCATTTCCAATAACTCCAATGGTCCTAAAGTATCCTTCGGTGGCGATACTGTAAACATCACTGGTGGTAACCTCAACATGGGTGGAAACAAAATCACTAATGTTCAACGTGGCACTAATGATACAGATGCAGTAAACGTTAAACAATTGAAAGACTCCCGTACTACATTGACATCTGATGATCATTCCGTAGTATTGAAGAAAAGTGAATCTGCTGATGGCGGCTTAAACTATGACCTTTCCGTAAAAGGCGCAGTTGACCCTCGCGTTGATCAATTGAACGAAGAAATCGGCCGTGTAGGTGCTCAAGGTGCAGCATTGTCCGCATTGAAACCTATGCAATACGATCCATTGGAACCAACTCAAATCATGGCTGGTTATGGTAACTACCGTGGTAACTCCGCGATTGCAGTGGGCGTAGCTCATTACAAAAACGAGTCCACAATGTTCCATGGCGGCTTGTCCTGGGCTGGCGGTTCTAGTCACATGATGGCAAACGCTGGTGTAACTTGGAAAGTTGGTAACAGAGATGCTGAAGCAGCTGTAGCAGATCGCTACCGCAAAGGCCCTATCAGCTCTGCATACGCAGTACAAACTGAAATGGCAGCAATGAAAGCTCAAAACGCCGGATTAAAAGGTGAAGTATCTGACTTGAAATATGAAAACGAACAAATTAAAGCTCAAAACGCTGGTCTACAAAGTGAAGTAGAAGTATTGAAAGCTCAAATGGCTGCAATGATGGCGAAAATGGGTATGTAATTTAGTTAGCAAATGGATACAACTGGTAAGGGTTCCTTCGGGAGCCCTAAACCAGCACATTAATTCGACTATGAAAAGAGGAATAGATATGAAAAAATCTACAATGCTTGCTTTCACAGCGGCACTTTTAATGAGCGCAGCATCCATCACTGGTCACGCAGCAAGCGCACCAACATATGATGATAACTTGATCTTGCCAAACCCTGCATCCGCACCTGGTTTGAGCAATGTCGTATTGGTACCTGTGGCTAGCCCACAAGTAGTACAATCTCTTCATGATTATGTGAAAGCATGGGAAAATGCTGAACAAAAAATCGCTTTAGCAAAAGCTAAACGCGACAATCATGAACAATTGACTAAAGCTGATAAAAAATGGTTGCATTCCAAAGATAAACATAACTATGCTGATTATTTCCGTACACATTCTTTAGGTCGTGTACATGGCTTTGAAACAGCTTTAAATTGGAACGGTGAAAACCGCAATAAAAACGAATACGAATACTTTGAAACACCTAAATACAATGAAAAAGATGGCTTCGTAAATAGCTATGGTTACAACGTATTGCGTGGCATGGTAGATCGTGTTAACGAAGTTGTACAAAAGCAAAAACAAGTAGGCGGTCCTATGACTGACGACGAAGCACAAGCATTAGAAGATGCAATCTTGGATATCCTTGCGCAAGAGCAAGAACATGTATCTAACGAAGAACTTCGTCACTACATGAACGAAACAATTTGGTTCGCTGCTAAAGAAACAGTTAAAAATAAAGCAAGTGAAGAACCAACTGCTGCTGATGAGCACGTAGTAGACCTTCGCAAAGCTATTAACGAACCAATGGGTAGCAATGACTACAACAAAGTTGATTTGCGCAGTGCGATTCAACAATAAACAATATCTATAGTAATGTAGGTATTATAGCCTTTTCTTCTCTCGTTAAAAGGCTTAGTTGATCTCTAATACATACTGATGATATATGATGTATCCCTTACATACACATATATCTAAAATGACACATTGGCCCTTATATTGAGTTTATGAGGGCCCTATACCCTGGACCCCCGACTAGGGAACACAAATCCTTATTAAACAACGCCATCTGGTTGGATGGCGTTGTTTTTATTTATAATAACTAAAAAAGAATATGGTAGCCTTATATAATATATACTATATAAGGGCAATATAATACGTGATAAGGGTAATATAATACGCGGAAATAAATATACATATTGGTGAGGGTATAGACCAGTTACTAAAACAAGACTTATAAATGCCTAAAATAGTAAACTAACGATATATTAATCCAATTGCATAGTATTAGTATATTTATATAATTAATAAATACAATATATAGTATGATAAGTAAAGGAATATACCATATAAAGAGATATAGAAAAAAGTTTGTAAAATTTTAAAATTAGGGGTTGCGCCCCTCGGTTCTTTGTACTATAATAGCTATACAGTCGTTCGAAGCGACTGTTTATTAGTTAGCAAACACTAGATAAAATCTATGTTTGTTGATAATCGTTTTAGAATAAAAATGTAATTCCTGGTTCAAACAGAAATTACAAAATTCTAAAAAAGATTATAAAAAGGTGTTGACATGAAAGTGACAACATGTTATTATAATCTAGTCGCCAGTTGGTGAAACACTTTGAAAGAAAGTGCTTCAAAGCTAGATAAAATCTAGTTTAGCTGGTACAGATCTTTGAAAACTGAACAATGATAGGTAATCAATCATATGATTGAACATATGCCAGAGTGCGGGTTTTGACAAAGTCAAAACCAACCATAATTCAAAGTTACTTAAATGTAACGACAACAAATAATGAGCTATTCAAATAGCTTCAAGATATCTTGGAGAGTTTGATCCTGGCTCAGGACGAACGCTGGCGGCGTGCTTAACACATGCAAG
>OGXE01000528.1_pt1 | contig 34972 bp, 36 predicted proteins | sample 1576181 | NCBI WGS metagenome assembly OGXE01 (sample SAMEA3541478, study PRJEB24748) | human gut metagenome | biome: human gut; feature: human-associated habitat; material: faeces | place: China | collected 2012 | reverse complement strand
GCGAATTGCCTATCCGTATCGCTGAAATTGGTATGATGCACCGTTATGAAAAATCTGGTGCCCTTACAGGACTTCAACGTGTGCGTGAAATGTCTCTGAATGATGGTCATACCTTTGTGGCTCCAGAACAAATCGAGGAAGAATTCAAGAAGATCCTTCAATTGATCATCGATGTGTATGAAGATTTTAACTTGACGGATTATCGTTTCCGCTTGTCTTACCGTGATCCTGAAGACAAACACAAATACTTTGATAACGATGAAATGTGGGAAAATGCTCAACGCATGTTGAAAGCAGCCGTTGATGATATGGGTGTTGAGTACTATGAAGCTGAAGGGGAAGCAGCCTTCTACGGACCAAAATTGGATATCCAAGTGAAAACAGCTCTTGGTAAAGAAGAAACTCTTTCTACTATCCAATTAGACTTCTTGCTTCCAGAACGCTTTGATCTTCATTACATCGGAGCAGACGGAGAAGAACACCGTCCAGTCATGATCCACCGTGGGGTTATCTCAACGATGGAACGCTTTACTGCGATCTTGATTGAAAACTACAAGGGAGCTTTCCCAACCTGGCTTGCTCCTCACCAAGTAACCCTTATCCCAGTATCGAACGAAAAACACGTGGACTATGCTTGGGAAGTGGCTAAGAAACTTCGTGACTGTGGTGTTCGTGCAGATGTGGATGAACGCAATGAAAAAATGCAGTTCAAGATCCGTGCTTCACAAACTCAAAAAATTCCTTACCAATTGATTGTTGGTGACAAGGAAATGGAAGACAAGGCTGTAAACGTACGTCGTTATGGCCAAAAAGAAACAGAAACCATGTCAGTGGATGCATTTGTAGAATTGATTCTTGCAGATATTGCAAATAAATCTCGTGTTGAGAAATAAAACGATCACAGTCTGGGAAACATTTTTCAGTAAGAAAAAGCAACAACTATTTCAGTTGTTGCTTTTATATTATGTTTAACCTGAGCTAGTAGTGATTGGTCAAACCACCACAAATAGTATCCTCATCAACAATCCTTTCTATCCATTACCTTTTGAATATAGGATATCCTCCCAAGATTTGCTTCCTCGAGTTAGATAAGGTCAATATCCTCAGTCCTTGTCTGCTTCATTTTCTTTTACGAGATCGTTTTGTGAATCTTTTTCAGAGAGTTTTTGATCGATATACTTGTCAATGTTTTCGTAAAATTCCTTGGTCGTCTCACTATCTAATTTTGTCGAATTATGGACTTGATTGACTTTCAATTGAACAGATTGAATACCGTAAGAGGCTTGTTTTTGGTGGAGTGTTTCTAATTCTTCTTCTGAAATCGGATCTCCAACAACCGTCAAGACCAATTCATTGTTACTTGACTTGTAGACTTGATTAATAACCGTATAATTGGCGAACTCTTTTCCTACAAACTGTTTGATCCCTTCTTTGCGCGCTTGTTCTATTGTCAGAGTAACTGCCGAATAGCTAGCTGGAAGAATCAACAATACAATCAAAGATATCAAGCCAATTCTCATTTTAATGCTCAGCTCTTTAAATGAAGTTAAAGGAGATTTTCTCATCAAAATTCTTGTTCCAACAATGTTGGCTAGCATGATAAAGACACAGTTGATCAAGAAAAGATAGAGAGCCCCCAATAAAAATCGTACATTCCCATTAGCTAAACCATAGCCAGCAGTACAGATAGGCGGCATCAGAGCTGTAGCAATGGCTACTCCTGCACGATATTGTTTGCTTCTTTTTTCCTTGAACCGATCACACCAGCAATCCCACCAGCAATAGCAATGAGGACATCCCAAATGGTTGGAGAGGTTCGTGCAATCAACTCGCTACTTGCATAAGACAAGGGAGAAATCCAGAAATACAGAGTCGAGACAAGCAAACTGACCAACACTTGAGTCAATAAAACCTCTAGAGATTGCTTGATTAAACGCGTATCAAAAATAGCTAAACCGAATCCCAGTCCAACAATCGGTGTCATAAGAGGGGAAATCAGCATGGCTCCAATAATGACAGCTGTTGAATTCATATTTAGACCTATAGAGGCAATAAAAATCGCACACATCAAAATCACTGTATCTCTTAATCGAACATGAAGGTCATCATATAGTTTCTCGCGGAATTCACGTGTTGAATAGTTTCCGGACATTGGTTACTCCTTTTATTTCATATAATCTTGTTTCTGCATGGATGATGGTAGAGAGACTTCTGTCCAAACTGACATGTTTTTAATTCTTACCTGTGATTCTTTTGAACATTATCTTTTAAATATCCATCAGTCCATCCTGCATATTATATCAAAAATTTTACATTCTTTCTCTGAAGAAATCAATTCATTTAAAAGATAGAGAATGGAAGAAATTTTTGTATCCTTATCCGAAGAAGAAAAACGATATCTCCTCTGAAAGTAGATACCGTTTTAATGTTTAAACATGATGAGTTTGTAGCAGCAATCCTAGCTGATATCGCCAACAAATCACGTGTTGAGAAATAATGAAAAAATAAAAAGATTGAGATGTAACGATCTCAGTCTTTTTGCTTTGTCTTATTGGAAAGTCCAGCAATTGAGACTCCACATTTCTTCATAAGTTTGATATAATAAGAAGATAGAGATTGATTAGGAAAAGAAGCATTAGAAACAGGTATGTAAGATGAAAAAAATATTAGTAGTTGATGATGAAAAACCAATTTCAGATATTATCAAATTTAACATGGCAAAAGAAGGCTATGAGGTATTGACAGCCTTTGATGGTCGGGAAGCTTTAGAGGTCTTTGCGGCTGAAAATCCGGATATCATTATTCTAGATTTGATGTTGCCAGAGATTGATGGTCTGGAAGTGGCGCGTACCATTCGCAAGACCAGCAATGTGCCTATCATTGTCCTATCTGCCAAAGATACAGAATTTGATAAGGTGATCGGGCTTGAAATCGGGGCGGATGACTATGTAACCAAACCCTTCTCGAATCGGGAATTGCAAGCGCGTGTGAAAGCCTTGTTGCGTCGTTCTGAGTTTGCGGCTGATCCTCAGCTTGAAAATGAGGCCGATACGGAAATTGTCATTGGTGATCTTCACATTCTTCCAGATGCTTTCTTGGTTCAAAAAGGCAACAAAGAATTGGACTTGACCCATCGCGAATTTGAATTGCTCTATCACCTTGCGACCCATGTCGGTCAAGTGATGACCCGTGAGCACCTTCTTGAGACGGTGTGGGGCTATGATTACTTTGGTGATGTTCGGACAGTAGACGTGACGGTTCGTCGTTTGCGTGAAAAAATCGAGGACACACCGGGACGTCCAGAATATATCTTGACCCGTCGTGGTGTTGGATATTATATGAGAAACAATGATTGATCAACTAAAACAATTTGTAATGTCGTCGAACTTTGTCTTTGTTCTGATTACGGTTGGGTTTATCATTGTGGTAGCCTTGCTTTTGCTAGAAAACCGTAGGGACAATATCAAGCTCAGACAATTAAACGCCAAAATTAAGGATCTGATTGCAGGGGACTATTCCGAAGTGGTCGACATGCAAGGAAGTCCAGAGCTGACAGATATGACCAATAGCATCAATGATCTGTCGGAGGTTATTCGCCTGACGCATGAAAACCTAGAGCAGGAAACCAAGCGGCTGACTAGTATTCTAGCCTATATGACAGATGGAGTGCTTGCGACCAACAGACGGGGTCAGATCATCATGGTCAATGAAATGGCAGCCAAGCAATTGAATGTCAATCCGGACGAGGTTCTCAATACCAGTATTCTTGATTTGCTTTCGCTTGGAGACGACTATGATCTGCGAAGCTTGATTACTGAAGTACCAGAGTTAACCATCGATTCCCAGGATGAAAATGGGGAATACATAAGTCTTCGTGTGCGCTTTGCCTTGATTCGTCGCGAGTCAGGTTTTATCTCTGGTCTGGTAGCTGTCTTGCACGATACGACAGAGCAGGACAAGGAAGAACGGGAACGTCGCCTCTTTGTCTCCAATGTAAGTCATGAACTGCGAACACCTTTGACCAGTGTAAAATCCTATCTGGAAGCCCTAGATGATGGCGCTTTGTCAGAGCCGGTGGCACCAGATTTTGTCAAGGTTTCACTCAATGAAACCAACCGCATGATGCGTATGGTCACAGATCTTTTGAGCTTGTCACGAATCGATAATGAAACTAGTCAGTTGGACATCGAGTTGACCAACTTTACGGCCTTTATTACCTTTATTTTAAACCGGTTTGATAAGATCAAGAGTCAATCGCAAGAAGATACCAAGAAGTATGAACTGATCCGTGAATATCCAATCACCCCGATTTGGGTTGAAATTGATACGGATAAAATGACCCAGGTAATCGACAATATCTTGAACAATGCCATCAAATACTCACCCGATGGTGGGAAAATCAAGGTAGGGATGAAAACAACAGATGCCCAGTTGATTATCTCTATCTCAGATGAGGGCTTGGGAATTCCCAAGAAAGACTTGCCACGCATTTTTGATCGCTTTTACCGAGTGGATAAGGCGCGTAGCCGGGCCCAAGGTGGGACTGGTCTGGGCTTAGCCATTGCTAAGGAGATCGTTAAGCAACACAAAGGCTTTATTTGGGCCAAGAGTGAATATGGCAAGGGATCTACCTTTACCATTGTCTTGCCGTACGACAAAGATGCGATTAAAGACGACTGGGATACAGAAGAGGAAGAATAAGGAGTCAATGACAGAAGAGGGATTTAAGTACAGTATTTTAGCTTCAGGTTCTAGTGGAAATTCTTTCTACCTTGAGACACCAAAGAAAAAACTGCTCATTGATGCAGGGCTCTCAGGGAAAAAGATTACGGGACTATTGGCTGAAATTGATCGCAAACCAGAAGACTTAGATGCCATTTTGATTACGCACGAACACTCAGACCATATTCATGGTGTGGGTGTTTTAGCGCGGAAATATGGCATGGATCTATATGCTAATGAAGCAACTTGGAAGGCTATGGAAGGCACCAAGTATCTAGGCAAGGTCGATGATGCTCAAAAGCACATTTTTGAAATGGGGAAGACCAAGACATTTGGCGATATCGATATCGAAAGTTTTGGGGTCAGTCACGATGCTGCTGCCCCTCAATTCTATCGCTTTATGAAGGATGGCAAGAGCTTCGTCATGCTGACGGATACGGGCTATGTGAGTGATCGCTTGGCAGGCATCGTCGCGGATGCGGATGGCTATCTGATTGAGTCCAACCATGATGTAGAGATCCTTCGAGCAGGTTCTTATGCTTGGCGCTTGAAGCAGCGGATCTTGTCAGACCTAGGCCACCTTTCTAACGAAGATGGTGCAGATGCCATGATCCGAACCTTGGGAAATCGCACCAAGAAGATTTATCTGGGGCATTTGTCAAAAGAGAACAATATCAAAGAATTGGCCCATATGACCATGGAGAATCAACTGGCTCGAGCAGATCTAGCTGTTGGCCATGATTTTGAGGTGCTAGATACCTCGCCAGATACCGCGACCCCTTTGACGAAGATATAAGATAGAAATCCACCTGCGGGTGGTTTTTTATATGCCTATTTGAGAAAATCTACATCTAGTAATGAATTTGCTCTTTACCCAAAATTCGTGTATGATAGGAAAGAACGAATTCTGAGTGAGAGTCACGAGAGTAGAGGAGAGATAATAAATGAAAAAAATGATGTTATTACTGGCTAGTTTGGTTGCTTTAACAGCTTGTAGTCAGTCTAAGCAAGATACGAAAGAGTCGACTTCCATTCAAACGACGAAGGAAACAAAAGTATCAGAGTCTTCTAAAGAAGAAAAAGTTTTGAAATTTGTAGTAGCACCTCAGTATGAAGGTAAAACATCTGAGCTAATTGAGTTAGGAAAAAAATTGGTCAAGGACCATCCTGAACTCGGAAGTGAAGGTAATATGGCGCTCTACTTCACGGGAGCTATTTCTGAAGGAAGAGCTGCACTCATGCTGGTCAATAAGACAGATGTGGATATCAAGAAAGATTTGAATTTTTCGATTTCTTGGTCTTATGATGGAAAATCTATTCTTGACAATCAAAAAGTTAGTTATTTTATCAAGGATAGTGGAGAATTACCATCTCATTCAGCAACTTTGATATTGTTGCCACTGAATGAGGAACAATTGGGAATTGTAGATGGAATGTCAGATCCATCTAAGATGAAGCTTCAAATGTCAGATGTGAACGCTGTAGAGTGATAGCAAAAAATGAATCATACAAAGGAGAAGTAAATGCGCCTTGTTTATCTTACGATTGGTTTTGTGTCTTTGGGATTAGGAATTATTGGGATTCCCTTACCGATTTTACCGACGACCCCCTTTTTACTGCTATCTATGGCCTGCTTTGCTAAAAGTTCTAAACGTTTTGAAACTTGGCTCTACCAAACCAAGCTTTATCAAACCTATGTAGCGGATTACCGAGAGACCAAATCAATTGCCAAAGAACGGAAGAAATGGATCCTTCTTCAGATCTACATTCTGATGGGGATTTCGATCTATCTGGCCCCGATTATTTGGGTGAAGCTTGCTTTAGGTGCTTTGACGATTTTTATCACCTATTATCTCTTAAAAGTGATCCCTAATAAGCCTAAAAATCCAACAGAAGAAAATCCTGATTAAAATTGGAGAATTCAGGCCCTAGAACTAGGAAAAGAAGTGCGTTCGTGCTTCTTTTTTGGTATACTTAAGAGTATGAATTTATTAGAAAGTAGGCTTCCCATGGAGAAATTACAAGCCCTGTTATCGGAACGGTTTCAGATCGTTTTTTCAGATACCAGTTTATTAGATACAGCTTTTACGCACACCTCTTATGCCAATGAGCACCGCCTCTTAAAAATTTCACATAACGAACGTTTGGAATTTTTAGGAGACGCTGTTCTTCAATTAGTTATTTCCGAATATTTGTATAAGGAACACCCAAACAGACCGGAGGGAGATTTGTCCAAATTCCGTTCTATGATTGTCCGTGAAGAGAGTCTGGCTGGCTTTTCTCGAGATTGCCACTTTGACCATTTCATCAAACTGGGCAAGGGTGAAGAAAAATCTGGTGGCCGGGACCGTGATACGATTCTTGGTGACTTATTTGAAGCCTTTTTAGGTGCTCTTTTACTAGATCAAGGAGTGGAAGCAGTCAAACGCTTCATCTACCAGGTCATGATTCCAAAGGTTGAAACGGGTCAATTTTCTCAAGTCATTGACTACAAGACCCGCCTGCAAGAACTGTTACAGGTTCACGGAGATGTGGAGATCCAATACCAAGTGGTTAGCGAGTCCGGTCCAGCTCATGCCAAAGAGTTTGAAGTAGAAGTGTTCGTGAACGGTCAAACGATGGGACATGGTCATGGTCGTTCCAAGAAGTTAGCGGAGCAGGAAGCAGCCCGCAATGCAGTTGAAACGAGGAATGATGGGCCATGTATCTAAAAGAGATTGAAATCCAAGGCTTTAAATCCTTTGCGGATAAGACAAAAGTCGTATTTGACAAAGGGGTCACTGCCGTTGTAGGGCCTAATGGATCTGGAAAATCAAATATCACGGAGAGCTTGCGCTGGGCCCTGGGGGAATCCAGTGTCAAGAGTCTACGTGGGGGCAAGATGCCCGATGTCATCTTTGCAGGGACAGAATCGCGTAAACCGCTGAATTATGCCTGTGTCACAGTTGTCTTAGATAACCAGGATGGTTTTATCCAACAGGCAGGGAAAGAAATTCGTGTCGAACGGCATATTTATCGTTCAGGAGACAGCGAGTACAAGATCGACGGCAAGAAAGTACGTCTCAGAGATGTTCACGATTTGTTCATGGATACGGGATTGGGACGTGATTCTTTCTCTATCATCTCCCAAGGACGGGTAGAGGAGATCTTTAACTCCAAACCGGAAGAACGCCGGGCTATCTTTGAAGAAGCTGCTGGTGTCTTGAAATTTAAGACGCGGCGTAAGGAAACTGAGACCAAACTCAACCAAACCCAGGAGAATTTGGACCGTCTGGAGGACATCCTCTATGAATTAGAAGGACAGATCCAACCTCTTGAAAAGCAAGCGACTGTCGCTCGTCGTTTCTTGGAATTAGACCAAGAACGGCAGGTTCTCTTGCTAGATGTTTTAGTTGCTCAAGTCGATCTGACAAAAGAGCTCTACGAAAAGGCTGATCAAGAAGAAAAAGCCATTCAAGAACAGTTGGCTTCTTATTACCAACGTCGTCAGGTCTTAGAAGAAGATAATGTACGCATCAAGAAAGCCCGCCATCAGTTGGATGAAAGCTTAGCTGAGGACCAGGCCAGCTTACTTGAGGTCACTCGTTTGATCAGTGATTTGGAAAAGCAAATCGAAGTAGCTAAGTTGCAATCGAGTCAAGCAGCCCATAGTCGTAGGGAAAATCTTGAGCGTCTGGATGCTATTTTGGCCCGTCTGGAAGAAGCGAAAAATGAGCTGGCTCAAAAACAAGAGACGCTAGCTGTGCTTCAACAAAGACTGACAGAGAACCGTCAGCAACAAGAAGAGTTGGAAAAAGAATTAGCCAACTACGAAGAAGATCCGGAACAAGTCATTGAGCATCTACGCGAGCAGTATGTCGCGCTTTTGCAGATGGAGGCTGAAAAATCGAATGAGCGAACAGCCATTGAGAGTCGGATCCAAGCACTCCTGCAAGAATCTAGCCATCGTCAAGAGGATTTGACCAAGGCACAAACAAACTTTGAAACTGCCAAGGAAAAAGAAGTCCGACAATTGGAAGAATTGGATCAGGCACAAGCGACGGTCAAAGGTTTACTAGTAGAATATCAAGAGCAATTGGTAAAAGTGGAACAGGCCAAAGCTGCCTACCAAGAGGCTCAAGCGGCCATGTTTGACTTGATGGATGAGAGCAAGAATAAGCGGGCGCGGATCAATAGCTTGGAAGCTATTCAGAAGAACCATAGTAACTTCTATGCAGGCGTCAAGAGCGTTTTGCAAGAAGCAGAACGGTTAGGAGGCATCTGTGGGGCTGTTAGTGAGAATTTGAGTTTCTCAAAAGACTACCAGACAGCGCTTGAAATTGCTCTGGGGGCTAGCAGCCAACAGATCATTGTCGAGGATGAAAAGGCTGCAACGCGAGCGATCGATTTCTTGAAACGCAATCGCTTGGGACGGGCAACTTTCCTTCCGCTCACGACCATCAAAGCCCGTCAACTATCCCCTCGGAATCTGGAATTGATTCAAGCCAGTGCAGGATTTCTAGGAATTGCTAGTGACTTAGTGACCTATGAGCATCGTTTTGAACAGATTTTCCAAAACTTGCTTGGAGTAACGGCTATCTTTGACACGACGGAGCATGCGCGTGAGGCGGCTCGTAAAGTCAATTATCAAGTTCGGATGGTGACCTTGGATGGGACCGAATTGCGGACGGGAGGATCGTATGCCGGTGGTGCCAATCGCTCCCAAAATACGGTCTTTGTCAAACCAGAATTAGATAGTTTGAAGCAGGAAATGCAAGCTCTGGATGCTCGTTTGAGAGAAGCAGAGCAGGAGGTAGAGACCAAGGACAATCTGCTCAAGCAGGCGCAAGAATACCTGGCCTCCATTCAAAGCCAGGGTGAGCAAGCGCGTCTGGAGCAACAGCGGGCCCAATTGGCCTACCAACAAAGCCAAGAGCAACTGAAAGAAATTCAGGAACTCTTAGAAGCTTTGAAGTCAGAATTGGCAACAGATGCAACCCAGTCTCTCCAAGAAGAGCTGGAGTCCCTTACTGAGCAATTGGCAGAAATTGAGCTTCAAAAAGAAAATCTGAATCGCGACATTGAAACCATGAAGTCGGACAAAGATGTTCTGCAACAAAAAGTGCAAACATTGCAAGAGCAATTGGCAGACCTGCGACTTCAACAGACGGAATGGTTGAGTCAACAAAGCTACGAGCAAACAGATGCTCGTCGCTTGGAAGAAACAATCTCCCAGTTGGAAGTAGAAGAGCATCAGTTGCAATTGCTGATTGAACAAGGCGAGGCCAAAGTCCAGACAGTGGATGTAGAGCAGCTAGCCAACCAATTGACACAGGCCCAAGCCAAGAAAACGGACCTGGAACAAGGAGTCATTCGGAAGCGCTTTGAGCTGGATGATTTGGAAGGCCAAGCCGAAGATGTGGCAGAACAGATGGAACAAGCGCGCAAGAAAAACGAAGAGTGGATTCGTCAACAAGCCAAGGCTGAAGCGACACGTGAAAAGCATGCGGATCGTTTGAACAAGCTCTTAACGCAAATTACCGATGAATTCATGCAAAGCTTTGACCAAGCCAAAGAACAGGCCAAACCTGTTGAAAATCTTGCAGCAGCTGAAAACCAGCTCAAGAGCATCGAAAAAGATATTAAGGCACTTGGTCCAGTCAATGTGGATGCGATCGAGCAGTACGATGAGGTGAAGGGGCGCTTTGATTTCCTTTCCAGCCAGCGTGAGGATGTCTTGGCTGCGAAAAATATGCTTCTGTCTACCATCAACGACATGAATGACGAAGTCAAGGAACGCTTTAAATCAACTTTTGAAGCCATTCGTGAATCCTTTAAAGTCACTTTCCGTCAAATGTTTGGTGGGGGTTCTGCTGATTTGATTCTGACAGAGCCAGATCTTCTGACAGCTGGTGTTGAGATTTCTGTGCAGCCACCTGGTAAAAAGATCCAATCCTTAAACCTCATGAGTGGTGGAGAAAAGGCCTTGTCTGCCTTGGCTCTCTTGTTCTCGATTATTCGTGTCAAGACCATTCCATTTGTCATTCTAGATGAGGTAGAGGCTGCCTTAGATGAGGCCAATGTCAAGCGCTTTGGAGATTATTTGAACCGCTTTGATAAGGAAAGCCAATTTATTGTCGTGACACACCGGAAGGGGACCATGTCGGCTGCAGATTCCATCTATGGTGTGACCATGCAGGAATCAGGGGTTTCTAAAATCGTCTCAGTAAAATTGAAAGACTTAGAAAATGAAGAATAATGATATTAAATTGATCGCTACGGATATGGATGGAACCTTTCTAAATGACCAACATCAGTACGATCAAGACCTTTTACGCAAGGTATTAGCAAGCTGCAAAGAAAAAGGCATCTATTTTGCTGCTGCGAGTGGCCGTGCCCTCCTTTCTCTCAAATCCCTCTTTAAAGGATTTGAGGACCAGATGATTTTCATTGCTGAAAATGGTAGTGTGGTAGAATTTCATGGAGAAGATCTTTATGAAGCAACCATGTCCAAAGACTTTTATTTGGGTGTTTTTGAGGCTTTGAAAGCTTCCCCTTATGCAGACCCGAATAAGCTTCTTTTGACTGGGAAAAAAGGGAGCTATGTCTTAGAAACAGTAGATCCCGACTATCTGGCCTTGAGTCAGCACTACAATGAAAATATTCAAAAAGTGAAAAGCCTAGCGGATATTCAGGATGAAATTTTCAAATTGACCACCAACTTTGATGCAGCTCTTGTACTTAAAGGTGAACAATGGGTCACAGATAATATCCCCGGTGTCAAAGCGATGACGACAGGTTTTGAATCGATTGATATTGTCCTCGATTATGTCGATAAGGGAGTGGCCATTACTGCCTTAGCGGATAAACTAGGGATCTCGATGGATCAGGTGATGGCTTTCGGGGATAACTTAAATGACCTCCATATGATGCAAGTCGTGGGCCATCCTGTAGCGCCAGAAAATGCACGTCCTGAAATCTTGGCGATTGCTGAAACAGTCATCGGCCACCATGCGACTGGTTCTGTCCTACGCTACATGGAGGAAATTGTATGAGTCAGATTTCCTTGATTGCGCTGGATTTAGATGGGACCCTTCTCAATTCAGAAAAAAAGATCTCCCCTCGCAATAGAGCAGCCCTCGCTGCTGCACAGGCCCAAGGTGTCAAGGTGGTTCTAACCACTGGTCGTCCCTTGAAAGCCATGGATTTTCTTTTAGAAGAATTGGGAACAGCAGGCCTTAAAGAAGAGTATACGATTACTTTCAACGGTGGTCTAGTGCAGCGAAATAATGGAGAAATCCTCTCAAAAGTTGTCTTGGCACCAGAAGATGTCGCAACCATTCATGATGAAACAGCCCGTCTCGGCCTTCCGCTAGATGCTATCAGTGAGGGAACGGTTTATGAGATTCATGCAGATCGAAAGTCTCTCTATTCCCTTTACAATCCCTACCTGAACTTTATTGAGACAGATTTTAAAGACCTGCCATCCACGATTTCCTACAACAAGTGTGTGACAGCCGTTGATCAAGACTTTTTAGATGCAGCGATCAAGGAGATCAAGCCGGACTTATTTCAAGACTATGAAATTTTTAAATCTCGGGAAATGTTGCTGGAATGGTGCCCTAAAAATGTTCACAAGGCGACAGGTTTAGAGGCACTGGCAGCTATTTTGGGTCTTAAGGCAGATCAAGTCATGGCCTGTGGAGATGAAGCCAATGACCTGTCTATGATACAATGGGCTGGACTGGGGGTTGCCATGGGCAATGCGATTCCAGCAGTGAAGGAAGTTGCAGCGCTTGTGGCCCCTGTGACCAATGACCAAGATGCCGTCGCATGGGCGATTGAAAATTATGTGCTAAAGGAGAGTGAATAAATGGGATTATTTGATCGTTTATTTGGAAAAAAAGAAGAAACTGAAAAAGTGCTTCCGTCTTCGGAAGAAGTGACGGAAAGTACTGAGGTTGAAGAAACTGTCAAAGAGGAGCCGACGGCTACCTTAAATGACAAGGAAGAGCAAAAAATCGCTGATATGGAGGCTTACTACCAAGAGCTCAAAGCGCGAATTGCAGCCACTCATCAACCTGTTTCAACCGTTGCTCAAGAAGAGCCAGCAGAGGAACCTCTTGTAGAAGAAATTGTGCCATCAGAGACTCCTGAAGACCAAGTACCAGTAGAGGAGTCTCCAGTTGTCTTTGAACCTGCTCAAACAGAAGTAAGTCCTGAAGAAGTTTCACCACTAGCTGATGAAACGGAGACTGAGCCTCTTGAAGAAGTGGAAGAAACTGAAAATGGTGAGGAAGCAGATGGGGCTAATGGTTCAGAAAGGAAAGAAGAGTCACCAATTGCCTTTCCATCATCTGAAGCTGAGCTAGTAGAAGGGAGCACGACAGAAGAGGAGTCTCCAGAACTAGTAGAAGCTCAGGATGAGGTCTCAGAACCTGAAGTATCAGAAGCGATTGCTCAAGTGGAGGAAACTTCAGAAGTGGCAGAAGCCGAGTCTAGACTTCCTGAAGGAGAAGCTGCATCAACCGTTGAGGAAAGAACTGTTGAAGAGGCAAAGGAGCCAATTCCAGACGAGGTTAAGCCTCAGCAAGAAACCATTCAGGAAAAATACGATCGTAGCTTGAAAAAGACACGGACTGGATTTGGAGCACGCCTCAATGCCTTCTTTGCCAATTTCCGTTCAGTCGATGAAGAATTCTTTGAAGAATTGGAAGAACTCTTGATCATGAGTGACGTTGGGGTTCAAGTGGCCTCTAATTTAACCGAAGAGTTGCGCTATGAAGCCCGTTTGGAAAATGCCAAAAAACCAGATGCTCTCAAGCGCGTGATCATCGAAAAATTGGTGGACTTGTATGAAAAGGATGGCCAATTTAATGAAGCCATTCGTTTTCAAGATGGTCTTACGGTCATGCTCTTTGTTGGGGTCAATGGAGTTGGTAAAACAACCTCTATCGGGAAGTTAGCCCACCGCTACAAACAAGAAGGCAAGAAAGTCATGTTGGTTGCAGCAGATACTTTCCGTGCAGGAGCAGTAGCTCAACTGGCAGAATGGGGACGCCGCGTAGATGTTCCAGTTGTGACAGGTCCTGAAAAATCAGATCCTGCTAGTGTCGTCTTTGATGGAATGGAACGCGCGATTGCTGAAAACATCGATGTTCTGATGATTGATACGGCGGGGCGTCTGCAAAACAAGGACAACCTCATGGCCGAGCTTGAAAAAATCGGTCGGATTATCAAGCGTGTGGTACCTGATGCACCGCATGAAACCTTGCTGGCCCTTGATGCATCGACTGGTCAAAATGCCTTGGTGCAGGCCAAAGAATTTTCAAAAATTACGCCTGTGACAGGAATTGTATTGACCAAGATTGATGGAACGGCTCGAGGTGGGGTCGTCCTTGCGATCCGTGAAGAGTTGGACATCCCAGTGAAGTTGATTGGATTTGGAGAAAAGATTGATGACATCGGACCATTCCACTCAGAAAACTTCATGAGAGGTCTCTTGGAAGGCTTGATTTAAGAGTCGAATTGAAAAAGACAAATTGTTGGAAGGACAATTTGTCTTTTTTGTTTCCTTACGCTATCAAAAAAACCACCCGTAGGTGGCTTTTCTTAATTCTTAGGTTCAGGTTTCCAAACCCATTCGGCTCCGTATTCTGCAAGGAGATCATCGGATGCAGTTGGTCCCATGGATCCAGACTTGTATTCATAGAGCGGTGCTCCATTTTCGGCCCATAGTTTTTCAATCCGGTCAATCAATTGCCATGAAGCACGAACTTCGTGCCAGTGGCTGTAGTTAGTTGAGTCATTGTTCAAAACGTCGAAAATTAATTTTTCATAAGGCTCTGGTGAAGCCCCAGTTGCAGTTGCATCTGTTTCGTAGTCAAGGGAAATTGGTGCGATACTGAATTTTTCTCCGACTTCTTTTCCGTTGATGCTCAATGAGAAACCTTCATTTGGTTGGATATAAATGGTTAAGACATTTGGTTGCAAGCTATGTCCAAAGATGGAGTCGGTTTGCTTGAAGACCACATTGACCATGGTTCCTTTTTGGGTCAAGCGTTTTCCAGTACGGAAGAAGAAAGGAACTCCACGGAATCGATCGCTATCAACAAAGAATGCACCAGAAGCGTAAGTCTCTGTAGTAGACTCAGGGTCGACATTGGGCTCACTGCGATAAGAGATATCTTTTTTCCCTTCGATCGTACCTGAATGGTATTGACCACGGATAAAGAATTTCTTCAGTTCCTCATCTGTTGGATTGTGCAATTGCTCAAAAACTTTAACTTTTTCTGCCCGAATTGCATCCTTGGTAAAGGTAGCTGGTTTATCCATGGCAAGCAATGACAAAAGCTGAAGGGTATGGTTTTGCACCATATCTCGAAGGGCCCCTGAGTGATCATAGTAGCCACCGCGTTCTTCAACCCCCAAGCGTTCAGCAAAGGTAATTTGGATATTGTCAATAAAATCTCGGTTCCAAAGATTATCAAAAATAAGATTTCCAAAACGAATAGCAAAGATATTTTGGATCATTTCTTTTCCAAGGTAATGGTCGATCCGGAAGATTTGCTCTTCATCAAAGGTTTCTTCCAATTCCTTGTTGAGCTGACTAGCCGTTTCTAGGTCTGTACCGAAAGGTTTTTCAACGATCAAGCGCTCAAAGCCTTGTCCATCCACAATGCCTTCTGATTTGAGGTGTTTGGCAATGGTTCCAAAAAATTGAGGAGCCATGGACAAGAAGAAGACCTTGTTGTGTTCTGTTTGGTATTTTTCATCCAAGCTATTTTGCAATTCACGCAGGGCGATGTAATGTTCGGTATCATTGACATCGTGGCTTTGATAGTAGAAATGACTAGCGAATTCTTGAGCTTGTTGTGGGCTATCTGCCAGATCTGTGATAGATTCTACCACGACTGATTCAAAGTATTCCTTGCTCCATGGTCTGCGAGCTGTTCCGATAACCGCAAAGTGTTCAGATAGATTTCCTGATTTATAGAGTCTAAAAAGGGATGGGTAGAGTTTGCGCTTGGCTAAATCTCCACTAGCCCCGAAAATGGTTACAATAACTTTTGAAGACATTTAAGTACCTATTTCCTATTTTATTAACCATATTTTACCATAAAATCTACAAGATTTCTTTGATGGAATCGTTGTTCCGAATATTTTCCGCTTGGATTAGAGGATTTGAGAGGAAAGCATAAAAAAAGCTAGAACCAATGTAGATTCTAGCTTGAAAAGTTATAAGATGTTTGGATCTACAACGGAAGTTCCATCAGAATACGCGGTAGACATATGGATTAGCCGGTTTCGTAATGGTCTGGCAGTCGTTAATGTGGAGGACAGGCAAGCTTTGCTTGAGTTGCTTGTGGTATTCAATGGACAAGGTTCCTTTCGCATGGATCCAGGTATTGTTTTCGAAATGCTGCGGAGCACCCGTCGTTAAGAGACCGTAGACACCTGAGTCTGCGATACAGTGGATGATCCCAAAGCGAAAGAGAAATTGACTGTCTTTGTTATTAGGATCATTGTAAACAAAACCGGTCAACTCGATGGTTTTTCCCGCAAATTGATCTGGATAATCATAAATGACCTCCATGACTTCCATATAATTCTCAGTGGTCACCTGGATCACCTTTTTATCAACATATTTCTTTGCCGCCTGCTTCATTTCTGACTCATAGGCTGACTTTGTAAAATAGCTACTAGTATCTGGTTTGAGATACTGGGTTGTTGTCCCTTCGTCCTGCTGGATTTCCTTGGAAGAACCAGCAGCAACCGGGAAGTGGTAGCCTTTGGCAGAGACTGTTTGGGAATCTAGTGTCACTGTAGGGAAAAATAGCCCGACAAATAAAGGAATACAGAGCAAGAAAATACTCGCCACTTTTGCCCAGAAGCCAGAGAGATGACTGTGGATCTTCATCTGCTTGACCCAGATGATCAGCTGCACAAGAGCTAAAACAAAGGACAAGAACATGGAAATATAAGCCAAGTAAGAATAGTGTAAGTTGATGTATTGATTGAGCTTACCAGATAATTGCAGGTACATGGTGAGCTCAAAATAGCCAGCTAATATCAAGAAACGAATCATAGCACTACCCCCACAAACCAAGCATAAAGGAGCACAACTCCACTCACAATTCCAATAAATTGCCAGATAAAACGGGTCTTGAGGTAATTTTTCATCATGAGGAGATTTTTAACATCAAGCATAGGCCCAATCACCAGAAAGGCAAGAACCGGCGCTACTCCAAAACTCGTCAGAAGAGAGGATCCAACAAAGGCGTCCGCCTCGCTACAAAGTGAGAGGAGAAAGGACAAGACCATGAGAAGGAGAATAGCAATAACCGGTGTCGCGCTGATCGAAGTGAGGATCCGTGTTGGGACATAGACTTGGACGAGGCTGGCAAAGAGGCAACCAAATACCAGGTAACGTCCCGTATCAAAGAATTCATCAATGGCTTGCACCAAGACTTGGAAGAGCTTTTGACCTTTGCTCAAGTTCCTAAAATCATGTTCATGTACAGCCTTACGATGTTCTTTTTGGATCGAATCTGTCTGAATAAAACCAAGAAAGATCCCTAGCACCGTTGCGACCAAAAGGGAACCAAGGGCGCGGTAGAGGGCCATCTTGACAGAATTCCCAAAGGCTGAGTAGGTCGCAAAGAGAACGATGGGATTGATGACCGGTGCTGTCACCAAAAAGGGAACAGCAGTATAACTTGGGACTTTCTTTTCTAGAAAGCGATTGATAATGGGAACAATTCCACATTCACAGGAAGGAAAGATAAAGCCGATAAAGGTCCCAAAGAAGATCCGCCCAAATTTATTTTTGGGAAGAAAGCGGTAGACCCTCTCGGGGGTAATATAGACTTCAATAATCCCTGAAATGATACTTCCGATTAGGACAAACGGTAGGGCTTCGATAATAATCGAGAGAAAAATAGCCCCAGCCTGCAAGACGCTAGAGGGAAGGTGTTGAAAGAATGTCATTACTTAGCCTTCTTTGCTTCTTTAGTTGTAGCAGTTTCTGCCTTCTTTTTTTCTTCAGGAAATTCGACTGTTTTTTCTACATCTGGAAAACTTGCAAAGTTTTCAAACATTTTATCAAGATCATCTGTTTTTGAGAATTTAATAGCCATTGTTGGGCCTCCTTTTTATTTTCTTTCATTATAACAAAAAGGAAAGAGCAAGGGGGAAATGGAGTATAAAAGGAAAGATCAATAGGGTCAAAATTATTCTATGGAAAATCCCTGAAACAGAGACCAGAACAGGCGATCTCACCCCTTGATGGTAGCAAAATATGCTATAATAGAAGCTATGGATAAATATGAAAAAATAGCCCAAGAATTGGGTGTTAGCTTAAAACAAATCGATACCGTATTGAGTCTGACCGCAGAAGGCTCAACCATTCCCTTCATTGCCCGCTATCGAAAAGATATGACGGGAAATTTAGATGAAGTAGCGATCAAGGCCATTATTGACCGTGACAAATCCTTAACGGCTCTGGCCGAACGAAAGGAAACCGTCCTTGCTAAGATTGAGGAACAAGGCAAATTGACAGAGGCGCTCAAACAGGCTATTGAGGCTGCTGAAAAATTAGCGGATGTCGAAGAGCTCTATCTTCCATATAAGGAAAAACGGCGGACCAAGGCGACGATTGCCCGAGAGGCAGGACTTTTCCCCTTGGCACGTCTCATTTTGCAAAATAGTCCAGATTTGGAAGTAGAGGCTCGGAAATTTACCTGTGAGGCCTTCCCAACTGAAACCGCGGCTTTAGCTGGTGCAGTGGATATTCTGGTAGAAGCTATTTCAGAGGATACCCAATTACGGGCCCTCACCTATCAAGAAATTCATGGGCATTCCCTCATGACGTCAACCTTGAAGGATGAAAGCTTAGATCCTAAGAGAACCTTTGAAATCTACTATGATTTTTCTGAGAAGATCAAGAATATGCAAGGCTACCGGACTCTAGCTCTCAATCGTGGAGAAAAATTGGGCGTTCTCAAAGTTGGATTCGAGCATCAACTGGATCGGATCATTCGTATTTTTGAGGCTCGTTTTAAAACGAAAAATGCCTATGTGGATGAGGTTATTCAACAAGCGGTTAAGAAAAAAATCGTTCCTGCGATTGAACGTCGGATTCGGACAGAGTTGACGGAGGTGGCAGAAGACGGGGCCATTCAATTGTTCTCTGAGAATCTACGGAATCTATTGCTCATTCCTCCATTAAAAGGGCGCGTGGTCCTTGGATTTGACCCAGCCTTTCGGACCGGTGCTAAACTAGCCGTTGTCGATGAGACAGGAAAGATGCTTGCCACCCAGGTCATCTATCCAGTTGCTCCTGCAAAACCAGCTCAGATTGAGCAGGCTAAAAAAGATCTGTCCTCCTTGATCAAAGAGTTCGGAATAGAAATTATTGCGATTGGAAATGGAACTGCCAGCCGTGAAAGTGAGGCCTTTGTCGCAGAGGTCCTCCATGACCATCCAGGAGTTCGCTATGTTATTGTCAATGAAAGCGGAGCCTCTGTCTACTCAGCTAGTGAGTTGGCCCGTCATGAGTTCCCAGAGCTAACCGTTGAAAAACGCTCGGCCATCTCCATTGCCCGTCGCTTGCAAGATCCGCTAGCAGAATTGGTGAAAATCGATGCCAAATCCATCGGTGTGGGTCAATACCAACACGATGTCAATCAGAAAAAACTGACAGAAAGCTTGGATTTTGTGGTAGATACTGTCGTCAACCAAGTTGGGGTCAATATCAATACGGCTAGTCCTTCTCTCTTAGCGCATGTAGCGGGACTCAATAAAACCATCTCTGAAAATATTGTGAAATACCGGGAAGAAGAAGGAATGATTCTTTCACGAGCACAGATTAAAAAAGTCCCTCGTCTCGGCGCAAAGGCTTTCGAGCAGGCTGCAGGATTCTTACGCATTCCTGAAAGTAAAAATATCTTGGACAATACCGGCGTTCACCCTGAAAGTTACAAGGAAGTTGAAAAACTTTTTCAACTTCTTGAAATTACCGAACTCGATGCATCCGCTCAGGAAAAATTAAAAGCTGTGAACATCGAGGAGATGTCTACTCAGCTAGATCTGGGACCAGAAACCCTGAAAGATATCATTGCCGATCTCCTAAAACCAGGTCGCGATTTGCGGGATTCCTTTGATGCACCCGTGCTCCGCCAGGATGTCTTGGATATTAAAGACCTGCATATTGGCCAAAAATTAGAAGGGGTTGTGCGCAATGTGGTTGACTTTGGAGCCTTTGTCGATATTGGCATTCACGAAGATGGCTTGATTCATATCTCCCATATGAGCAAGCAGTTTATCAAGCATCCAAGCCAGGTCGTCTCAGTAGGTGATTTGGTAACCGTCTGGGTGAAGAAGATTGATGTGGAACGCGAAAAAGTCAATCTCAGTTTGGTAGCTCCGAATGAATCTGACTGAGTATGTACGCCAAGTATCCCTGGAAGATTTTGGGAGAGAATTCCGTCATCGGGCAGAGTGGAATTCACGTCTTCAAACCACTGGGGGTCGTTTCTTTCCCAAGGATCGACACCTTGATTTCAACCCGAAAATATACCAAGCTTTTGGGTTAGAGGTCTTTCGCAAAATCGTCCGCCACGAACTCTGCCATTACCATCTTTACGATCAAGGTAAAGGATATCGCCATAAAGATCTAGCCTTTAAGCAACTCCTCCAGCAAGTGGACGGTCTTCGTTTCACACCTCCTCTACCAGATAGAACTGGGCGATTCAAGCGGATCTATCTCTATCAATGTCCCCATTGTGGCCAAGAGTATAGACGAAAGCGAAAAATCGATCTGAAGAAATATGCCTGCGGTCGCTGTCGCAGCCGCCTGCAATTTCTTGAAATGAGACAAGAGTAAGAATCGGTCTTTAGGCGGATCTCTTTCCAGTTCGACTCTGCTAAAATAGGTCTAACTAGAAAGAGGAAAATCAAATGACAGCATCATTTTACAAATTAAAACGACATCGCCTGGTTTCAGGTGTGCTAGCTGGCTTAGCCGATAAATTTGATCTTAGCGTAACTCTCCTACGCTTCTTGTTTATTCTTTTTACGGTTTCTCATGCCTTTATCGGTGTGATTATCTACTTACTGTTAGATACGACCTTACCTTATAAGGAAGAGGAGGAGCAGGAAATATTTGACGATGGCCCTCGACCTCGTCGAAGAAAAGAGGCCGAACCCATCCATGATCAGAATGATAGTCCATTTTTCTAAAAGGAGATCCGAGTGAAGCAGAAGTTCTATTCCCTTGCTTTTATTCTATATCTCCTCTTCAGTTTTGTAGGACAGTTTTTCATTTTAAATCGTGTTTTTGGTGAGGGAGTTGGAACAGTTTTGATCGGAATGGCCCTTTTTCCACTGGGCATTTGGAATAGTCTCTTCTACCTCTTATTTCTTCCAACAAAAGAGGCTAGAAAGCCACAAATTTATCGATTTTCGATTTTATTTCTGCCGATTTTGTATCTGGTTTTGTCCTTGCTGGGGGGAGGACCTACCACCTTTATGCTCGGCTTGATCGCATTTCCTTCAAATGCGGTGGTCTATGCGGTCTCTACCGGAATCAAATCCATGATTACAGATTTCTTGCAAGGCCAAGGCTAGATTATTCTTCATATGTTCCCATCATTTCCTAGAGGTTGGAGACCTTTGTCTTGGCCTCTTTTTGCTTGCCTTAAAAAGGAGTTGAAAATGGATCTTTCAAATGACACTTCAGTCTCTCGTCTGAAGAGAAAATCTGCTATAATAGAGAGAGAATTTGAAAAGGGAGAATGATATGGCAGTTACTGTTCGCGATATACAGGAAAAGCTTCGTCTATCGGTTGTTTATGGGGATGATAGCCTCTTAAGCAAGGAAATTACGACTGCGGACATTTCACGTCCAGGTCTTGAAATGACGGGCTATTTCGACTATTACACACCTGAGCGGATTCAGCTTGTAGGAATGAAAGAATGGTCCTACCTGGTGAAGATGAGCTCTCACAACCGTCATCAAGTCCTGCGTAAAATGTTCCAGCCAGAGACACCTGTCATCATTGTCGCGAGGAATTTAGAAATTCCAGAAGAAATGTTGCGAGCTGCTGAAGAGAAGCAACTAGCCATTTTGAAGAGCAATGTTGCAACGAGTCGTTTATCTGGAGAACTTTCTAGCTATTTGGATAGTCGCCTAGCAGAACGTACGAGTGTACACGGTGTCTTGATGGATATTTATGGGATGGGTGTCTTGATCCAAGGAGATAGCGGAATCGGGAAAAGCGAGACAGGTCTGGAACTTGTCAAGCGGGGTCACCGCCTCGTAGCAGATGACCGAGTTGATATCTATGCGAGAGACGAGATGACCCTTTGGGGAGAGCCAGCTGAAATCCTACGCCACTTACTAGAGATCCGTGGTGTCGGGATTATCGATGTCATGAGTCTTTACGGTGCGAGTGCTGTCAAGGATTCTTCACAAGTCCAAATCGCCGTTTACTTGGAAAATTATGCTAAGGATCAGGTTTATGATCGTCTTGGTAATAATGCAGAAGAGTTGGAAATCGGTGGCGTGACCATTCCTCGTATACGCATCCCTGTGAAGACTGGTCGGAACATTTCGGTCGTGATTGAAGCCGCAGCTATGAATGTTCGGGCCAAAGAAATGGGCTATGATGCTACCAAAACTTTTGAAGAACGTTTGTCCCAGTTGATTAGTCAAAATGAGGTGAAGGAATGAATCCAGTAGCCCTTCAATTAGGTCCGATCAGTATTCGTTGGTATGCAATTTGTATTGTCTCTGGCTTGATTCTAGCCGTTTATCTTTCCATGAAAGAAGCGCCCCGTAAGAAAATTGATCCAGATGATATCATTGATTTCATTTTGATTGCCTTTCCGCTTGCGATTGTGGGAGCTAGAATCTATTACGTTATTTTCGAATGGGGCTATTATAGCCAGCATCTTGGTGAGATTTTCGCCATCTGGAACGGAGGAATTGCGATTTATGGTGGCCTCTTGACAGGTGCTCTTGTCCTCTATCTATTCTCTCGTAGACGTTTGATTGAACCGATCGACTTTTTAGATATTGCGGCCCCGAGCGTCATGATTGCACAGAGTATTGGTCGCTGGGGAAACTTCTTTAACCAGGAAGCTTATGGAGCTGCTGTCAAAAGTCTCAACTACCTCCCCTCTTTTATTCGAGATCAAATGTATATAGATGGTAGTTACCGTCAGCCAACGTTCTTATATGAATCCAGTTGGAATCTTCTAGGTTTTCTCTTGATCTTGATTCTTCGGAGGAAGCCACAATTTTTGCGACAAGGTGAGATCACAGCCTTTTACCTTATCTGGTATGGTTTTGGTCGGATGATCATCGAAGGAATGCGGACAGATAGCCTGATGTTTGCGGGCTTACGTGTTTCCCAGTGGTTGTCGATGATCCTGATTCTAGTTGGACTCGCCATCATCATCTACCAACGTCGCAAAAAAGCCCCTTATTATGTAGAAGCAAAGGAGTAATATATGTTTATTGAAATTGCCTACGGCCTCTTAGGCCTTGCCTTAGTAGCGCTTGTCATTTATATGATTTTTTTCCTCTCAAAGATTGGAAAAGTTGTAGATGAGACGCAAAAAACCATTCAAGTTTTGACATCAGATGTCAATGTCACCTTGCATCAGACCAATGATCTATTGGCAAAGGTCAATGTTTTAACGGATGATTTGAATCAAAAAGTGGCAACGATCGACCCCTTGTTTACAGCGGTAGCAGATCTTTCCGAGTCAGTCTCAGATTTGAATGACCAAGCACGTCAATTGAGTGTTAAAGCTGCATCAGCTGGTGGGAAAACTGTAAAAGCCTCTATCGGATTAAAAGCGATTCAGATGGCTTCAAAATTATTTAAATAGAATCGAGGAAAAAGATGGGACGTTTATCTAGTTTATTAATTGGTGTGATTTCAGGTGCTTCAGCAGCCTACTATTTGTCAACAGAGCAAGGTAAGAAAGTTACTAAAAAAGTGGTGCGCTTCGTAAAAGATTATCAAGAAGATCCTCAAGAAGTACATGAATCAGTGAAACAAACTGCTAAGGAGGTTTCAAAACAAGCAGCAGAAGTAATCCAACAAACCAAAGAAAAAGTTGGATCTGGAGAAATTACGACAGGAACCGTTTTGGAATCTGTCAAAGAAAAAACGCAAGATGTGGTTGAAAAATCTCAAGAAGTCTATCACTCATTTAAGGATAAACTTCAAAAAGAAAATCTAAGTGGCAATGACTTGGTTCAATCCATTCGCAAACAAACAGAATCAGAAGACATCGTGCTAGACTTGGATGAAAAAGATCCTGAAGAAGCAGCTGAAGAAGAAACAAAAGAAGCATAAAAAAATGAGGTTCTCGGAGCCTCATTTTAGATTGAGGACAAAGTCATCTAAAAAACTTTCCTTAGGTGAGTGCGGACGTCAGCGAACTTCAAAGAAGTTCCATGACTTAGTTTTGAACCTAAAGTTTCAAAACTCCCGAGTGCCTGAAACAATTATGTTTCAGGCACTTTTCTCACGGCGGAAAATTTTAGTAGATGATTGAATAATTCAAACGAATAAATTTTTTTATTTTTGTAGAATTTTTCAGATTTGTAAAGAAGAACAGTTTGTCTACGCTCTCAAAATGAGGCTCTCGGAGCCTCATTTTTTGTGGAAGTGAAACGATCAGTTGGTAGTTAGAAGTTATTTTTGTAAAAAAATTCGAGAAAAATAAAAAAATCAGGCGAACCTGATTTTTATTTTTTTCGTTTATTGTAGTAAATTCGGAACCCTTGAATACTAGCAAAGCTAGAACCAATAGCTAAGGCAAACGCAAAGAAGGTATTCATTTTCGTTGCTAAAAAGATAAAACTAAACACAACTGTCAACACACAGAAAATAGCGATATTTAAAAAATATAGCAATTCACTTAATTGAGGCGCGGGTTCAACTTCAGGAGCGTAGTCCTGAATAGGGGTTTTTTGGGTTTGTTTGGTTAATTCGATATAATCGAATTCTTCATCATAGTGTCTTAAATTTCTTACGGGCATTTTCTCTCTCCTAACAGTACTCTATTATTCTATCATGAATTCAGCTATATAAATGTTACAAAAATGTTACAAATTTTACAAAATAAATAAATTTTTCTAGAATATCGGAATTTTTGTTATAATAGTTCTATGAAAAATATTATGATTACAGCAACAGCAGAGAGTGTTGAGCAAGCGCAAGCCCTGATTGATGCAGGGGTTGACCGAATCTATGTCGGTGAAAAAGATTACGGATTACGATTGCCTCAAACTTTAAGCTATGACGAAATAAATCGAATTGCCCAATTAGTCCATGCTGCTGGCAAAGAATTGACAGTGGCTGTAAATGCACTCATGCACCAATCGATGATGGATTCAATCAAGCCTTTCTTAGATTTTCTAAAGGAAATTCAGGCTGATTATATTACTGTCGGAGATGCGGGCGTTTTTTATGTCTTGAAACGAGATTGCTATCCATTCAAAACAATTTACGATGCATCAACCATGGTCACTTCTAGCCGCCAGATCAATTTCTGGGGAAAACAAGCAGGAGCTTCTGAGGCTGTTTTGGCTCGTGAGATTCCATCTGCCGAATTATTCGTAATGGCTGAGAATCTTCAGATTCCAGCAGAAGTATTGGTTTACGGTGCTAGCATTATTCACCATTCAAAACGACCTCTTCTTCAGAACTATTACAACTTCATCAAGACAGAGGACTCTGTGACCAAAGATCGCGATCTGTTCTTAGCAGAACCAGGAGATCCAAATTCTCATTATTCGGTCTACGAAGACAAACATGGAACCCATATCTTCTCAAATAATGACTTGAATATGATGACCAAATTGTCTGAGTTGGTAGAACATGGCTTTGATCATTGGAAACTCGATGGTGTCTACTGTCCGGGTGAAAACTTTGTCAAGATTACAGAGTACTTTGTCAAGGCCCGTGATTTGATTCAAAAAGGAACATTTACACAGGATCAAGCCTATCTGTTTGATGAAGAAATCCGCAAATTGCATCCAGCCAATCGTGGTTTGGATACTGGTTTCTATGATTATGAACCAGATCGTGTAAAATAATAAAAAACTAGGGCTTCTTCGTTTGAGAGTTTTCCTTTTTCAGGGAATGAAGAGGCTATTCATTATATCGACAATCTTGTAAATTGGAGAAAACATGACAAATACAAAAAAACGTCCAGAGGTTTTGGTACCTGCTGGAACCTTAGAAAAGTTAAAAGTTGCGGTTAATTATGGGGCAGACGCTGTGTTTGTTGGTGGACAAGCCTATGGTTTGCGTAGCCGTGCCGGAAACTTCACCATGGATGAGCTTCGTGAAGGAATTGAGTATGCTCATGCCCGTGGAGTAGATGTGCACGTCGCTTCAAACATGGTGACCCATGAAGGAAATGAACAGGGAGCAGGTGAGTGGTTCCGTGAATTGCGGGATATGGGACTTGATGCCGTGATCGTCTCAGACCCGGCCTTGATTGAAATCTGTGCAACCTATGCACCTGGTCTCAATATTCACTTGTCTACGCAAGCTTCTGCAACCAATGTGGAGACCTTCCATTTCTGGAAAGAATATGGCTTGACCCGTGTCGTCTTGGCCCGTGAGGTATCCATGGAAGAGTTGGCAGAGATCCGTAAGCGTACCGATCTTGAGATCGAAGCCTTCGTTCATGGAGCCATGTGTATTTCTTATTCCGGACGTTGTACCCTTTCTAACCACATGTCTGACCGGGATGCCAATCGTGGTGGCTGTTCTCAATCTTGTCGTTGGAAATACGATCTCTACGATATGCCATTTGGCCAAGAACGCAAGAGTATCAAAGGGCAAGTCCCAGAAGAATACTCTATGTCAGCCGTGGACATGTGTATGATCGAAAATATTCCAGACATGATTGATAATGGAGTTGATAGCTTGAAGATTGAAGGCCGGATGAAATCTGTCCATTATGTTTCAACAGTAGCCAACTGTTACAAGGCGGCTTGTGATGCCTATATGGAAAGTCCAGAAGCCTTTTATGCCATCAAGGATGATTTGATCAATGAATTGTGGAAAGTCGCTCAACGTGAATTAGCAACTGGATTCTACTACCAAACACCGACTGAAAATGAACAATTGTTTGGGGCACGTCGTAAGATTCCTCAATACAAATTTGTAGGAGAAGTCGTGGACTTTGATCCATCTACCATGACTGCGACGATTCGCCAACGGAATGTCATCAATGAAGGCGACCAAGTGGAATTCTACGGACCAGGCTTCCGTCATTTTGAATGCCAGATCCAGGACTTGCATGATAAGGATGGAGTGAAGATTGATCGCGCACCAAATCCGATGGAACTTCTCACGATCACGGTCCCACAAGAAGTCAAGCCAGGAGATATGATTCGTTCTTGCCAGGAAGGCTTAATCAATCTCTACTCAAAAGATGGGGCAAGTAAAACTGTTCGAGTATAACAAAAAAAGAGAGGGTTAAACCTCTCCTTTTTGTTGGGCGATGCGAATGTTATTGGGGACCAAACTGATTTTCTGGATCTCAGAAATCCGAATAATCGTGGACATACTCTTTTTAAAATTTTTCACGATCAGTTGTCGGCGTTCTTGGTCATACTTGACAATATCTCCTGTAAAACTCTTGTTTGAAAAAATAACATGAACCCCTTGTTTTTTTCGCAATGCTTGTTGAATGATTTCAATAATTCTCTCATCTTCTAATGGGGCAGGGGTACTGACTTTTCCATTGAAAAATTCATTTGCTCGGTCTTTAACGATCTCGAGAAATTTTTTCATAGCTAAATTCTCCATAACTTGATACAATATATTATAGATAATTTCAACGATTTTGTAAATGATTTACGAATAATAGAGATGAGAAGGCAAGAAAGGAGTCGTGAAATGGCAGAATTTTCATTCCAAATCGAAGAACATCTACTGGTCTTGTCAGAAAATGACAAGGGTTGGACCAAGGAATTGAACCGTGTAAGTTTTAATGGTGCTCCAGCTAAGTATGATATCCGGACCTGGAGTCCCGACCATACAAAGATGGGGAAAGGCATTACACTCACGAACGAAGAGTTTCAAGTTATGCTCGATGCATTTAAAAATTAAAATAAAAAAGAGGTCCTTCAAGGACTTCTTTTTGTTATAGTCTAAGACTATATAGATGTCAAAGATATTAGATTATCCCAAACCCTTGTTTATCAGGTATTGGACTGCTATAATGGTTGCATTGATGAATTAATGTAAAACTTATAGGAAAGAGGAATTCATATTGACACATACACATGCACCTTATCGCATAGACCATGTTGGTTCATTCCTTCGTCCAGCAGCTTTGGTTCAAGCTCGTGAAGATTTCGCAGCTGGAAAAATCAGTCAGGCTGACTTAACAAAAGTAGAAGATCAAGCGATTCGTGACCTCGTTGAAAAAGAAATTGCTGCTGGTCTGAAGTCAGTAACAGATGGAGAATTCCGCCGTGCTTATTGGCATTTGGATTTCTTCTGGGGCTTTGGTGGCATTGATCATGTCCAAGCTGCTCAAGGTTATCAATTCCATGATGAAACAACCAAGGCGGACTCAGCACTTGTCGTTGGAAAAATCACAGGAGCCAATCATCCATTTGTAGAGCATTACAAGTTCTTGCGGGATCTTGTAGCAGATGTAGATGGTGTAGAGGCTAAATATACTATTCCAGCACCTGCGCAATTCTATTTTGAATTGATCCGTGATGCAGAGCATGTAGAACAATTAAATACCATCTATCCTGATTTTGTGGCTGTTCGTGAAGATATCAAGCAAGCCTATCTTCAAGTGATTCAAGATTTGTATGATGCAGGACTTCGGACCCTTCAAGTAGATGACTGTACGTGGGGTGTCTTGGTAGACGATCATTTCTTGACGGCTTGGGGAGCAGCTCAAGGCAAGTCAAAAGATGAGGTTCGCCGAGAACTCGCTGATCTCTTCTTGACCTTTAACAACGATGTCTACCAAAATGTTCCAGCTGGTTTGACCGTCAATACGCACGTTTGTCGTGGGAACTTCCATTCTACTTGGGCTTCATCAGGTGGCTATGCGCCGATTGCCAAAGAACTCCTTGGAGAAGAAGCGGTCAATGCTTACTTCCTTGAGTTTGACACTGATCGTGCTGGTGGTTTTGAACCACTTGCAGAAGTAACCCCTGGTAAAGGAGTGGTGTTAGGCCTTTTGACATCTAAGAGTGGTCAACTGGAGAACAAGGATGAAGTGATTGCTCGTATTAAAGAAGCAAGTCAGTATGTACCGTTGGAAAATCTTTACCTGTCTACTCAGTGTGGCTTTGCTTCGACAGAAGAAGGAAACATTTTGACAGAAGAAGACCAATGGAAAAAAATCGGTTTGATTAAGGAAATTGTCGCTGAAGTTTGGGGCGAATAAGGAGGAAGAAACATGTCAGATTTACTAAGTATTTATAAAGAATTGCAAGCTAAAAAATGGGTGGACTTGAGTCACCAAATCAATGCGGAAAGTCCACACTTCCCAGCCCTTCCTGCCTTGCAACAAGAAGATCTTTTCACATTAAAAGATGGTTTCCATGTTCAAAAATTTACAGTGGTTGGTCAATACGGAACGCATATTGATGCACCGATTCACTTTGTAGAAGGTGGTCGTTGGTTGGATGAGATTGCTCTCAAAGATCTTCTTTTACCACTCTATGTTATCGACAAGTCTAAAGAAGTTGCTGCGAATCCAAACTTTATCTTGAGCAAACAAGATATCTTAGACTTTGAAGCAGAGCATGGACAAATTACTGAAGGGGCCTTTGTCGCTTTTCGTAGTGATTGGTCGAAGCGTTGGCCAGATCAAGATGCTATGCGCAACCTTGATGAAAATGGGGTTCAACAGAGTCCAGGGTGGAGCCGTGAAGCTCTAGAATTCTTGATTCATGAACGCCATGTTAAGGCTGTCGGTCATGAGACTTTTGATACAGATGCTGGTATTCCAGCAGCAGAACATGGCTTGGTTAACGAATACTACCTCTTGGAACAAAACATTTATCAGGTAGAAGTTTTGAATCAATTGGATCAAGTTCCAGCCGTTGGTGCTTTGATTTCGATTGCATTTCCTCACTGGGACAAGGCGACAGGCTCCCCAGTTCGTGCAGTGGCTATTTTACCTTAATCATAAGAAAAAACACCGAAGAAATTTTCGGTGTCTTTTGTTATTTATAAGAAGAGTTCCTGGAGTTTGCGAGCAACGCCATCCTCTTCATTAGTCCACTCAATTTGTTCGTTAGCGTGGGGGAGAAGAACAGAGCTAGCATTCTTCATGGCATAACCAGTTTTAGCAAGTTCCAACATCTCTGTGTCGTTGTGTTCGTCTCCAAAAGCAATCAGATCATCCGTTGATTTGCGCATGGCCTTAAGTAAGTAGTTTAGGGCGTAGGCCTTGTTTATGCCTTTAGGCGAAAATTCCAAGATATTAAGCGGGCCACCCCAAGAATCAACTTCAATTTCTTCCTTGAAGTCCTTCTTGATGTCATCGGCAAGTTGGTACTTATCCTCATGACGAGTTTGCATAAGGAGAGCGTTAGGGTTGCGCGTGATTTTAGTTGGTTCTAAACGCATAGCCTCAATAATTTTATCAACACCAAAGAGTTGTGGTTGAATACGCTCTGGGTGATTCATAGTGATATAGAAGTGTTTTCGATATTCACTAGCCAGAAAATCCATCTCTAACTCATCATGACGTTGTAAGAGGCTAATCAGATATTTCTTATCTAATTTAACCGAATGCTCATAAGCCCAGTCTTGGTCTGGAAGATTGGTCAAGGAGCCGTTAAAAGTGATGAGTGGTGTTTCTAACCCTAGCGTTTTGTAATGGTCAATAGCCATACGATAAGGACGACCTGTAGCAATAACGACTTGGTGTCCTTTGTTTTGTACGTCTTTAATCGTTTTTTGTGTAAATTCTGAAATAGTTCCATCTGGGCGCAAGAGCGTTCCATCAAGATCTAGTGCAATCAATTTTTTTGTCATGTTCCTATTATAGCAAAAATCTGTCCTTTGTTGGTGATTAAGAAAGAGCTTTCTAAGAACGTTCGGTTTTTCATAAGAAAAGTCTCAGGAAATAAACCTTGCACCGTCAAATAATTTCAGGTAGAATAGTAATGTTGCATTCTACGTGAGAATGTTCCGAAATTATTCGGATTTTGACAATATTTTTTATTAAGGAGTCTAAACTTTCATGGAAAAGTTTTTCAAATTGAAAGAACATGGTACTGACGTCCGTACAGAAGTGACTGCCGGATTGACAACTTTCTTTGCCATGTCTTACATCCTCTTTGTTAACCCAGCGATGTTGGCTCAGACAGGAATGCCTGCACAAGGTGTTTTCTTAGCAACAATTATTGGTGCGGTTGCAGGGACGTTGATGATGGCATTTTATGCTAACCTACCATACGCCCAAGCGCCTGGTATGGGGCTTAATGCCTTCTTCACCTACACAGTGGTTTTTTCTTTGGGTTACACTTGGCAAGAGGCCTTAGCAATGGTCTTTCTATGTGGTGTTATTTCATTGATCATCACAGTAACTAAAGTACGTAAGATGATTATTGAGTCTATTCCAACAGCCCTCAAATCTGCGATTTCAGCAGGTATCGGTGTTTTCCTTGCATATGTGGGAATTAAAAATGCTGGTTTCTTGAAATTCTCAATTAATCCTCATACCTACACTGTAGCAGGTAAAGGTGCTGACATGGCCAAGGCGTCAATTACAGCTTCATCGTCAGCTACACCAGGTTTGGTTGCTTTCAATAATCCAACTGTAATTGTAGGTTTGATTGGTCTTGCGATTGCGATTTTCTTTATTGTTAAAGGTATTCGTGGTGGTGTTCTTCTTTCAATCCTCGTAACGACTATCATTGCTATTTTTGCTGGTGTCGTTGATCTTGGAAGCATTGACTGGCACGCAGCTAGCTTGACATCATCTATTAAAGATCTTGGTCAGGTCTTTGGTGCAGCGCTTGGATCTAAGGGATTGGGATCACTCTTTGCAGACGTTTCTCGTTTGCCTGGTGTCTTTATGGCTATTCTTGCCTTTTCATTGACTGATATCTTCGATACTATCGGTACCTTGATTGGTACTGGTGAGAAGGTTGGTATCATTGCTTCAACAGGTGATAACAACGAATCAAAAGCTCTTGACCGTGCTCTTTACTCTGACCTTGTTGGTACAAGTATTGGTGCCATTGCAGGGACTTCAAATGTTACAACTTACGTTGAATCTGCAGCAGGTATTGGTGCTGGTGGACGTACTGGTTTGACAGCTCTTGTGGTTGCTGTACTCTTTGCCATCTCTAGTTTCTTTAGTCCAGTGGTATCAATCGTTCCTAATGCTGCCACAGCGCCTATCCTTATTATTGTAGGTGTTATGATGCTCTCTAACCTTAAGAGTGTCGATTGGGAAGATTTGTCTGAAGCTATTCCTGCCTTCTTCACTTCTATTTTCATGGGATTCTCATATAGTATTACCTATGGTATCGCAGCTGGTTTCCTTACTTATACTTTGGTCAAAATCGTCAAAGGTCAAGCTAAGGATGTCCACTTTATTATGTGGATTTTGGATATCTTGTTTATCCTTAACTTCATCAGTATGGCTGTGTTCTAAAGCTTGAAAGTTAAAAGTCTGTATATTTGTCAGGCTTTTTCTTTTGCGATTTTATCTGGGGAATGTGAGAGAGTTTTTTTGATTAACTTTCAAATCTATAGTAAGTTTTACAAAACGATTTCTAATCTATGAGTGATTGATGTGGTTAAAATAAATTGAAGATTAAAATACATATCTTAACTTCTTACTTAAATGATTCAATATTTATAAGTTTCTACTGTATTTTTACAGTGGATTCTAGTCCATATTTTTATTTTTTGATATAATGAAAACATGATTTACAGTCAAAATGAAGAAGAATTGATTAGTATCGGCCAAAAGCTAGGTCGACTGCTCGATTCTGGAGATATAATTGTTCTCTCAGGGGATCTGGGAGCTGGCAAAACGACCTTGACTAAGGGAATTGCCAAAGGTTTGGATATTTCACAGATGATAAAGAGTCCAACGTATACTATTGTAAGGGAGTATGAGGGGCGACTGCCACTCTATCATTTAGATGTCTACCGCATTGGTGATGATCCAGATTCTATTGATTTAGATGATTTTCTGTATGGTGAAGGTGTGACAATCATCGAGTGGGGTGAGCTCCTAGATGAGAGTCTGTTAGGGGATTATCTCCTAATTTCGATATCTCATCATGGAGATGGACGTCAGTTGCTTTTTGAATCTTTCGGTCCTAGAAGTAAGGAGATTCAGGAGGAAATGATAAATGGCTGAGCAAGAATTAGTCATTGAGGAAGCTCAAAGAGAGGATGCTGCCTCTCTAGCTCGTTTACTAGAGACTGTAGCCTTGGAATCGGATTTTCTAGCACAAGATGATAGAAGTTCTATACTGAGTGCTGAACAGTTAGCCACTTATATTGAAAGTCATCAGCATAGGCTTAATGAGATTTGTTTGGTGGCGAAATTGGGTCATGAGGTCATTGGTGTTTGTAATGTTACCTCTGATCAAGATACTAAGACCAGTCATATTGGCGACGTATTTATTGCGGTTTCTAAACCCTACTGGGGGAATGGTGTTGGCCAGTTTCTTATGGAAACAATGATTGACTGGGCAGATCATACACCAACTATCCGCCGCTTAGAGTTGACGGTTCAAGCACGTAATGAACGTGCGGTTCATCTCTATCAAAAATTTGGATTTGACATTGAAGGCACTAAGAAACGTGGTGCAAGAACTAAAAATGGAGAATTTCTAGATGTTTACCTTATGGCTAAACTCATAGATTAGGAAAAAACATGAAACTTGGACGAAAAATTTTATTGATGTTGTTGGCGATTTTTGCAACGACAGTAGTAGCTGCTGGTATTTACCTAACGACAACTTATAATTACGCCACAGGCGAATTGTCAAAAACGTTTAGGGCTTCTAAAGCAACTTCAGGGAATAGTAAGGCTATTCAACAGACTAAGCCTATAACTATTCTCTTGATGGGGGTAGATACAGGATCCAAAGAACGTAAGGAAACCTGGGAAGGAAACTCTGATACCATGATTTTGGTAACAGTGAACCCTAAGACTAAGAAAACAACCATGACCAGTTTGGAACGTGACCTTTTGACAGATATTGAGGGGTCGGGTGAAGCAAAACTAAATTCAGCATATGCTGAGGGTGGTGCTGACTTGGCTATTTCAACCATTCAAAAGGTTTTAGATATTGATATTGACTATTATGCACTGATTAATATGCAGGGTATGATTGATTTGGTAGATGCTGTTGGTGGTATTGAGGTAACGAATCATTTTGATTTTCCAATTTCGATTGCAGAAAATGAACCTGAATTTCAGGCAAAAGTTGAGCCCGGAACCCATAAAATCAATGGTGAGCAAGCTTTAGTCTATTCACGTATGCGTTACGATGACCCTGATGGTGACTATGGTCGCCAAAAACGTCAACGTGAGGTTATTCAAAAAGTTGTAGCTAAGCTCTTGAAGATGGACTCTATTGGTTCTTACAAGAAAATTTTGTCGGCTGTAAGTTCAAATGTTCAAACCAGTATCGATCTTGGTGATACCAATACTTTGCGTAGCTTGATGGGTTATAGTGATGCCCTTAAAAATATTAAGTCATACCAATTGGCTGGTTCGGATGCCATGATCAATGGAGGAAGCTATCAAGTAGCCTCCACTGAGGATATTCTTAAGGTGCAAAATCGTATTAAGAAGGAAGTCGGTAAGAAGAAAGTTTCTGAATCTAATCTTAAGACTAGTTTGGTTCTCTATGGTTCTGGTAGCTCTAACTATGGCTCAGATGATTTTGTTAATTCCAAAGGAAGTGCGGCTTCGAGTGAGGCATCTTCAAATTATGAGGGCGGGACATCTGAGGCAGCTGGTGGTGGGTCAGTAAGTACCTACAATGGAGGTACTACCTATAGCAATAACTATAGTGAAAACACCGGTAATTATGTTCAGGAACAAGGTACGACAACCCCTACATACAATAATAATGGATCGGGTGTGACTACTTATAGCACTGTTCCAGCGACGCAATAAATAAGGTTGGGTGATTCCCAACCTTTTTGCTTTTGTGACTTTAAGTCCGTTTCGCTCCGAAGGTGCGAAACAAATAAACCACCCGCTA
>OGXE01000507.1_pt1 | contig 35593 bp, 30 predicted proteins | sample 1576181 | NCBI WGS metagenome assembly OGXE01 (sample SAMEA3541478, study PRJEB24748) | human gut metagenome | biome: human gut; feature: human-associated habitat; material: faeces | place: China | collected 2012 | reverse complement strand
CAAAGCCTCTTCCAGTGTTATTGTCTCAATGGACATATCTTTCTTGAGTTGGGCACTGTATGATACAGATGTCAATACACAGATCAAGAAATCAAATGAAAATCCGATGATCCTGTCACTTTATGACTCCTTGCTGAAAGGAAAAGAACACGAATTACTTCACCGGAACTTTACGAAATAATTTATGGTATGTAAAAAGAGGAATCCCGAAGATCACATTGATCCGGGGTTCCTCTTTTGTTCTTGTTATTTATTTAATCTACATAATACACATAATTTTCTTTACGAGGCTTTGCCTTCGGCACATCTCTGGCCGGATATCCGAGCACGCAGTGTCCGATGCCTTCATAATCACCTTCCACGCCCCATTTTTTCAAAAGAGCCTTACCTTCTTCCGATGCAAAGACTTCTTTCGCACGGTGGATCCAGCAGCTTCCGATTCCAAGAGAAGCAGCGGCGTTCATTAGATTCCCCATAACAAGGCTTCCGTCATAGATATATGTCGGTCTGTTCTTATCAGCTAATACAACCAGGACAACCGGTGCTCCGTAGAACGGATCTGTATCAGTTCCCATGACATCCGCATTCATTTTGGAAAGCTGATCACGGGTTGCCTTGTCGGTAACAGCAACAATAACCGGTGACTGCATTCCCATGCCGGTTGCGGCATAAGTGCCTGCTTCAAGAATCAGATCCAGATATTCTTTCGGGATCATGTCCGGTTTGTAACCGCGTACACTGCGGCGTTCGATCATGTTTTTAATACTTTCGTTCATAAATCAAGACTCCTTTAGAATACAGTGAAAAAATAAAAACTCATAATATAAAAAGAAAATAAAACGAAACGGATGATTTACACTTCTTTGTTCTCATATACATGTCTCTTGATCGCTTCGAAACTTTCTTTACTAATCACATGCTCCATCTTACATGCATCGGCAGCAGCGACATCCGCAGGTACGCCGAGATGTATCAGCCAGGATGATAAAAGGGTGTGGCGTTCGTAAATCATATTTGCAATCTCCACATCTTGAAACAATCCTTGCGATTTCTTCGTCTGTTACCGCTTCATGAACAAGAGACAATTCTTTTTCTCTTACTTTTTCTTCCTCTTCTTCAAGCTGTTTTTGCAGCTGAGGCAGTTCACCATACTGCAGCTGCGCGGCTTTATTCAGATCATACTCTCTTTGCGCTTTGCTGATCTCCTTATTCACATGTTCGATCTCTTCACGAATTTTCTGTACCCGCTCAACAGAATGCTTTTCATTCTCCCACTGTACCTTTTCACCGGCATATTCTTCTTTCAGACCCGCCAGTTCTTCCTGTAAATGTTCCAGACGTTCACGGCTTAATCTGTCTTCTTCTTTTTTCAGCGCCTCTTCTTCAATCTCAAGCTGCATAATCCTTCTTCTTAATTCGTCCAACTCTGTCGGCATCGAATCAAGTTCTGTCTTAATGAGCGCACAAGCTTCATCTACAAGGTCTATCGCTTTGTCCGGCAAAAAACGATCCGAAATATATCTGTTCGACAACATTGCCGCTGCGACAAGAGCGCTGTCTGTAATCTTCACTCCATGAAATACTTCATAACGTTCTTTCAGACCACGCAGAATCGAAATGGCGTCTTCTACTGTAGGCTCGTCAACTAAAACCGGCTGGAAACGGCGTTCCAAAGCCGCATCTTTCTCAATGTACTGACGGTACTCATCAAGCGTCGTTGCGCCGATACAGTGAAGTTCTCCTCTTGCAAGCATCGGTTTCAACATATTGCCCGCATCCATAGCACCGTCTGTCTTTCCCGCTCCGACAATCGTATGCAGCTCATCAATAAACAGAATGATCTTTCCGTCACTGTTTTTCACTTCTTCGAGAACTGCTTTCAGTCGTTCTTCAAACTCGCCCCGGTACTTTGCTCCTGCGACAAGAGCACCCATATCAAGAGAAAATATCGTTTTATCTTTCAGTCCTTCGGGGACATCACCGTTGACGATCCTCTGCGCAAGACCTTCTACAACCGCAGTTTTTCCGACTCCCGGTTCACCGATAAGCACCGGATTGTTTTTCGTCTTACGGGAAAGAATCCGGATCACATTTCTGATTTCCTCGTCACGGCCGATCACCGGATCAAGTTTTTGATCCCTCGCCCGCTCTACCAGATCCTGACCGTACTTATTCAGCGTATCATAAGTCGCTTCCGGATGGTCGCTTGTCACTCTCTGATTGCCTCTGACAGTAGACAGCGCATGTAAAAATCCTTCCCGGCTGATGCCGAATTCACGATAAATCTGTTTCATCTCTTTGCTTGCATATTTTAACAGGGAAAGGAAAAGGTGCTCTACGGAAACATATTCGTCTCCCATCTGTTTCGCCTCGTCCTCGGCATGGATCAACACATTGTTCAGATCCTGCCCTACGAAAAGCTGACCGCCCTGAACTTTCGGACGCTTTCCGATCGCCTGATCTACCCGGTTTATCAAAAGCTGACCTTGTATATTCATCTTTTCAAACAATTTTAAGATCAGACTGTCATCTTGTGTAAGCAGCGCATACAATAAATGTTCCTGCGCCAATTCCTGATTTCCGTTATCTGCGGCGATCTTCTCACAATTTTGCACCGCCTGAATGGAATTCTGTGTAAATCTGTTTATATTCATGCTAATCCCTCCTTTATTTTCGTGTTCTACTAGGAATATAGCATCTGTTGTTAGCACTGTCAAGGGTTGAGTGCTAATATTTTTGTTATTTTTTTGCAAACCCTTTAAAATCAATGGTTCGCAGTATCTTATTTCTTTTGAAATTGTGATTTTTTCTGTTTTGACACCAATTTGACACCAATTTTTCTTTTTATGGTATCAAGCATTTAACACCATATTATCTAGTCTTATAATCTCATTTTCAATCCTTGTCAGCTACGAACCAAAAGTTGCCATGCTGAGCCACTATATGCCGACCTACTCACCGACTGACGATTAATTTTATATCGACAACGGAATACAGAAAAACGACCGGTACACAAGCACCAGTCGCTATCAGTATGGTCAAAGTATTAAACTTACAAGATAAAATATGAACAAATGGCCAGGATAAAAAATATAGAAGAAATATTTCATTTTCATTCCACGCTCACCATTATACATTGAAATAAACAATAAAGATGTTGCAGCAGTTAAAAAATAAGGGTCAATAAATCCACTTATTGTAAAATTCAATCCACAAATATACATAACTAAAATAGAAGCAGTATATTTTAATGCTGGCATATCATAAAAAAGATAAAATACACTGATTAAGGCTATTCCATAATACCACCCGTCTAAATTGCAAATATATGAAATGTACGCCCCGACTACTATTGCTGCAAAAGAGATTATTACATTTTTGTGGGATCTTTTTATAATTGTTAAGATGATCAACCCTAATAACAGCGTAAATAGCACATTTTGCTGTCCCAAACTGAATAAAGTTCCTGCACAAGCTAAATCATAAACAGGCTCGGAAATAAGTGCAAAAATTCCTAAGTTTAAAATATATTTCTTGAGATTATGTGTATGAAAAAATCCCTCTACTAACAAAAAACAGAAGACAGGGAATGCAATTCTGCCTAAAATATGACAAATATTAACTGTGGACATTAACATATCGAACTGCTCATCTGTAAACATAGAATATGGAGCATGTAGGATAATTCCATTTTTTAACACCACTTGACCAAAATGGTCTATTACCATAAAAATCATTGCCAGTATTTTTAATGTACTTCCCGAAATAATTTTTTTCATTTTATTATGACTGATAATTTCCCGTTAAGATTTACCGTTAATTTTCTATTTTAACATTATAGTTAAGACTTATAATGTCTTCTGTATAATCATCAGCAACGATTTGAATAATATAGGAACCTTTTTCAAAATATAAAGTTTGTAAATCATTCAACTCTTGACCATCTAATTGATAATAAATCTTATTGTCTTTATCTGCAATGGTAATATGAAGTTTACCGTTGTCAACAGTCCCTTTTACTTGTATATCAAGTTTTTCGTCTTTAGGGACTGAAAAATATCCGTTTGCAATATTCATAGACGGTTCTTTTGTTTCATTGCTTTTATAAGTTTCATGCTTTTCCATTGTGAAATCAACTTCTATGCTATCTTGATATTTACTGTATAATCCCCAGATAATAACAGTTCCTAAAAAACATAAAACTAGCAATAGTATAAGATACTTCTTTTTTGCCTTTTTTTCATTATCAATTTTTTTTACAGTCTGAACATCATTTTTTAATAATTCATCAATAGAGATTTTGAAATAATCACTTACTTTTATAATCATCTCTAAATCCGGATAACTTTTACCATTCTCCCAATTAGAAATAGTCTGTCTGGAAACATTAAATAAATTTGCAAAATCATCTTGACTTAAACCATGTTGTTTGCGCAGATTGTTTATTTGTTCTCCTATATTCATTTCAAATCTGTCCTCCTTTCAGACATCATTATCTTATTTTTTCCGTTAGAAATCTATCAAAACTCCTTTACATCTTAGCAAAGTTTCTTTTACAAAGCGAAATATTGCTTTTGATATATACAAATATAGAATAATAAGGTTATTTGACACTATTTCTTGTATATTGACAATTTTTGATGAAATGCGATAAATCCATAAAATCCGTGTATTCCTCCGTCGTTTTAAAAACGACCTTTCCTGCGCTGATCTCCGTTAAGTGCTTAGAGGCGCAGCATATCTTGATGTTTTCCGCTATTTTTGACTGATTAGAGTCTTTATCTTTTCCGGCTTTTTTCCCAACAACAAAGAAACGTTTTCCTTTCGTTTCCCGGTACAAAGCGATCGCCCATTCCGGCATATAACGTCCTGCAGGAGTGGAGATATAAAATTGTTCCGGAAGTTTTACATATACCGCAACCTCTTTTGATGCTTCCAGCCGTTCGATAAATTCCTTTTCTGCGCCGGATCGGTATTTCACATAATCATACAAATGCTTCCCGACTTTCATTGCGTCCACTCCCTGTTTTCCCTGAATCGTCTGCTGTGTAAAAATATCTTTTGTATATTTTTCGTCTGACGTATGATATATGATATTTTCCGAAATCGCTGTTTCTTTCACATTTAAGATCAATCTTTCTGCCTGAGCGATAAATTCTTCCGGACTTTCTTGAAACTGTTGAAAAACAGAACTTTCGACTCTGCTCAATATTTCGATCACTGTTTTCCTTTTCAGCCCTGTCATATCGGCAAGTTTCCCCGCAAGATCATATTTCACGACGCTTTTTGCCGCCTCATTCTTGCCTTTAAATCGCACATCTTGTATATGCAGTTCTCTGTTTAATATTTTCACCGCATCTTCTACTAATTTTTCCGTATCAAAATTTACGGTATATGTCGATTTCAGGCAAATATTTGACCACAATGCGCTGAATTCTTCTCCATTTAGCTTTTCCTGATCGACTTTTAGTTCTACTCGACGGCTTCTTGCATTCTCGGGTATGATTACTTCTATATCGCGACAGACGTCGGCCTTCCGACTCTGTTTACCGAAAACATCTTCTGCAATTTCACTTTGCAGGCCCTTCACAAAACTTTCATAGCTTTCGCTTGCGATCACGGTCAACGTATTCACTCTGTGAACGTCCTGCCCCAGAAAACTTCTGTCCATTCTCTGTCCGTCTCCATTGACACACAGACGAAGCCCTCTTCCGACTTCCTGCCGTTTTCGTACTTCGCTTCCTCCGTTTTTTAACGTACAAATCTGAAATACATTCGGATTATCCCATCCTTCCCGAAGTGCTGAATGAGAAAAAATGAATCGAACAGGAGACTGTTTCGGGTCACACTCCAAAAGCAGTTCTTTATTTTTCATGATCAGATCATAAGCATCCTGATCGTCTGACATCATTTCTTTTCCTTTCCCTTTACTGTCGACTACATGCCCTTTTCTGTCTATTGAAAAATATCCGGCATGAGTTTTTTCGACAGGGATCATTTCTATGTAATCCCGATACTTTTCATCTCCCGGTCCATACTTCATATTCTCTATAATGTTACGGTACTCTTCTTCAAATATGTCCGCATAACTGCCGTTTTGAGGACATCCCGTTTCGTCATACTTTTTATAACGGGCAACTTCATCAATAAAAAACAATGACAAAACTTTAATTCTTCTGCCAAACAACCGGCGTTCCCTGTCTATATGAGACAGGATTGTCTCTCTGATCTGTATTCTGCGAATCTGTTCCTCGTCCACTTTTCCGTTGATATCGCCTGCATATAGTTTCATCCCGTTGACAAACTCAACCGATTCTTCCTGTCTGTTAATCTGTTTTACTTCAAAGCCGCCTTGATATTCTTCCAAACCTCCCGAAATTTCGTATAAGTCGTCGCCGATTCCTACCTTTCGATATTGTTTCCGAATCCCGCTTCCCATTTTAAAATCATACTGTATAACGGCAGCCGCATCAGACTCAGAACAACAGATCCTTTCTACATATATATAGCCGTCTGACGCCATTGTTTTTGTCTCTGCGATTCCTTTTACTTCAATTTTTTTCACAAGGTATTTTCTGTAAGCATCTGCCGCACTAAGGCGATACACCATATTATACAGACTGTCAGCTTTATGCGTTGCAGAATACCGAAGCGTAATAAGAGGGCAAAACTGTTTCATCCTCTCTTTTGTCTGCCTGCCTTCCACCGACTGTGGTTCATCAATAATTATGATCGGATTTGTTCCCGCGATCAAATCGATCGGCTTCCTTCCCTGAAACTCATCAAGATTCATATAAATTCTCCTTGCATCCTTTCCTTTTGCATTGAATGCCTGAGAATTGATGATCATTACATGAACAGAATTATCCGATGCAAACCGGTCGATTTCCGTAAGTCTCTCTGAATTATAAATAAAAAAACGGATCTTCTTTCCATACTCTTTTGCAAAATGTTCTCTCGTTATCTGAAATGTCTTATATACGCCCTCCCGAATCGCGATGCTTGGCACGACGACGAGAAACTTACTCCATCCGTATCGTTTATTTAATTCGTATATCGTCTTAATATAAGTGTACGTTTTCCCAACTCCGGTCTCCATCTCAACCGTCAGATGATATCCGTTTTCCCGCCCTTCCAGCTTTGAAGAAACCGGAATCTGATTCGCCTTTTGTATTTTCCGCAGATTATCTAATATTCTCTCATCGCTTAATTCGGGCACGATCTTCTGATTGCTCCATCCTGAAAAAGTTCCTTTTCTCTCTTCTGACGACGAATTTTTCCCCGATATTTCCCCTGTCATATAAGAAGGCGCCAAATATGGCTGTCCGTCAAAGACATCCGCAACTGCCTTCGCCGCATCAGCCTGAAATTTCTGATATTTAAACTGCAGTTTCATTTTCAACGTCTCCTTTTCTTCTTTTATACTTTTCCTGTCTGCCGGCGATTATATATTTTTACTTTATATTCAAACAAAACGAAATAAGTATCGGCACACAAAATGAACAGATCACTCCGTTTAAAACAGATAACACTACCGTTTCTTCATTTGTATATTTCAGCATTACCGGAAGCGTTGTATCTTCACTTGTCGCTCCCGCAGGTGCAATGCACGTATAATAATTAAAATGTACCGCCAAAAACGGAATAATAAAAAACGAAAAGATCTCTCTCATCAGATTACTCAAAAAAGCGATACTTCCGGCTTCTGCGCTTACCAGCTTGCTGATCGTTGCTCCTGAAAGACTGTACCAGCCTAATCCGCTCGCGATCGCCGTCCCATGACCAACAGGCATTTTAACGATCATAGAACAAATTATTCCTCCCAAAAGAGAGCCTATAATAATTCCGATCGGAATAATAAAAATCTTAATATGATATTCCCGTATTTTCTGCACAATACCGTCATACATTCCGATGCTTATTCCGACGGAGAACATTAATATATATAAAACAATATGGGTATTCTGCGTGATTGCGGAAATGAAACTGCTTTCCACATCAAAATAGCCGTAGACAAGTCCTGATACTAAGGACAATATCGTTAAAAAAACGATCATCTAAACCCCTTCTTTCCTAAAACTTTATTTTTTACAACGGCCTATTTATCTTTCTTCATAAAAACTCTTGTCAGCCAGTAAACCAATCCGATAGAAAGCACGGTCGGTATAAGGAAAAAGAGAAAGCTTGTCAGACCAAGCGATGATAATTCTTCAAAAAAATGATCTTTCTTTCCAAGCATGACTCCCATAGAAAAAATCAAAATAAACGTACAAAACAAAGAAAGATATTCATTTTTCTTTTTCGCCCTGCGCAGGATTGAAACTCTTCCTACTAAAATCCCGATACACATAACAATCAATATATCCATTTCTTAACTCCTCACAATCCGATTTTTCGCACTTATATACTATATCAAAATTTTCCTGTTTCGTCATGTATAAAAGGAAAACAAATACTTCAGGAATCACCGAAAAGCGCCAAAAAGCACATTGTCATCTGCTTGCGTGATTATATCACAGAATCTTATCATCCTCTATGCTATATATTAATAGAACAAACTTTTAGGAGGTCCGTCATGGAAAAACATTGGTATGACTATTTGTGGATCGTATCCCTCGCTTATTTGATTCTCGGATTTTTCAACATCCTGTTTGCATGGATCGGACTTCTTTGTTTTTTCATCCCTTTGATCATCTCTCTTGCAAATGGAACAAAGGGATATTGTAACCGGTATTGTGGAAGAGGGCAGCTTTTCGGTCTGATCGGAGGACGTTTCGGTCTTTCCCGAAAAAAAGACGTGCCTCTGTGGATGAAAAGTAAATGGTTCAGATATGGATTTCTAATCTTTTTCTTTGTCATGTTTTTCCAAATGCTTTGGAATACAGGACTTGTATTTGCAGAAATCCACAGCTTAAAACAGGCAGTCTCCCTGCTCTGGACATTTTCGTTCCCGTGGGATTGGGCATACCACGGAACACTATTCCATCCGGGCGTCGCACAGTTTGCTTTTGGATTTTACAGTGTCATGCTGACATCTACCGTACTTGGGGTTGCAACAATGATCTTGTTCAAACCGAGAAGCTGGTGCGTTTACTGTCCGATGGGAACAATGACTCAGCTCATCTGTAAGGCGAAAAGTCCAAAACTAAACGATTCAAAATGAGCCCACACGAAAAACCGATTTAAAAACTTATTAAAAAACAATTTGAATAATTACGAAAAAAGCGGACAGTTCACTGTTCCGCTTTTTCTGTTCAGATGTTCAGACTTTCTGCTCAGATTTTTCCGTTAAACTTATTCTGTTCCATATTGTCCGCCCATATTGTTTTTGTTTTATTTATTTTGATCTTTCACTACTTCCAAAGCTTTCTCTAACTGGGTGTCTGCTTCGGGATTATTCTCATCGTATTCATACTCTACTTCCACGTCAGGCTCTACGCCTTTGCCGTTGATGCTCCGTCCGTTTGGAGTATAGTATTCTGCGATTGTCATTTTTAAGCATGTTCCGTCTCCAAGATCCATTAACTGCTGAACGACCCCTTTTCCATAAGTCGTCATACCGACGATCTCTCCGATGCCGTAATCCTGCACAGCTCCGCTGAAAATCTCCGACGCGCTGGCGCTGTATTGATTTACAAGTACGGCAAGCGGCTTATCAAATTCATTTGCTCCGTCGCAAGTAACTTCTTCTACATTCCCTTCTTTGTCTTTTGTCGACACGATCACTCCTTCCGGAAGAAGCAGCTTCAGCATATCTGTTACTGTATCAAAATTTCCGCCGGGATTATTACGAAGATCAATTACAAGCCCTTTCATTCCCTGCTTTTCAAGATCTTCCAGCGCCGTTTCAAATTGATGATAAGTTACGCTGTCAAACTCGCTTACAGCGATATAGCCAATCTGATCTTCTTTCATTTCATATGCGACTGTCTGTACTTCGATCTTATCCCTGACAGCCGTCACTTCAACTTCTTTTCCGTCTCTTAGCACATGGAGGACAACCGACGTACCTTTTTCGCCTTTGATCCACGAAACGACTGTATCCAGTTCATATCCCGCCGTCTCATGTTCGTCTACCTTATATAAGATATCGCCTGATTTCAAGCCCGCCTTGTCTGCAGGTGAATCTTCATACACATTGACGATCGTAATCTCATCTGTTCCGAGCTGCTTCGACATCGATGCTCCGATTCCGAAAAATTCACCGTTCGTTGTTTCAAAAAGCTCCTTCGCTTCCTGTTCATCGTAGTATTCTGTATACGGATCTCCCAGCGCGCCTGCATACCCTGAATAAATACCTTCTACAAGGGCATCTTTATCAATCTCATCTTCATACAGATAATACTTCTCTATCAACGCGTTAAGCCTGTCAAGTTTATGTTCCATATCTGATCTTGATGTACTTTCCGTTGCAAAATTGCCTTTGAAAAATACGGCAGATACCACCTTTGCAGCTCCCCATACTCCGGTAATTATAACTGCGCCGATCACGATTCCTACAAGAACGCCAATCCCGAATCTGCTTTTTTTCTTCCCGCTGCCTAAAGAACCTTCATTTGCATCCACGCTGCCCCGACTCATCTTGATTTCATCCGACTCATTTTGATTATTACTAGTTTGATCCATGTTTTTCATTCCCCTGTTTTCGTTCATCCGCAAATTTTCTTACATCACATCGCATTACTTTCCAACGCCCCTCTATCTATTATATAACCGTTTTTATTTCCCATTCGACTTTTATGAAATGTCGCCAAACTTTTTGTCTATACAGAAGAAAGACAAAACAGATCATACTCTGCCTTGTCTCCCCTCTTCTTCCATATACGGGAAATCTCCCATATAGTAAATTTCACTGACTGAATCATTACCCCCGGCTATTCCTATGTATAACCACTTTACATATACAAATCAGGATTTACAGGTACATTATTCAGCTCCACCTGAAAATGAAGATGCGGTCCGGTTGACTGCCCTGTGCTTCCCACATATCCGATCTGCTGACCTTTCTCTACATATTGCCCTGCTCTGACGGCAAGTGCGCTGTGATGCATATATTTTGTCACAAGTCCGTTTCCGTGATTAATAACAACCCAGTTTCCGGCGCTGTAGCTGAATCCGGCGATCACAACCGTTCCTGCCGCAGCCGCATATGTAGGTGTTCCTACAGCCGCAGCATAATCATGTCCTTTATGGCCGCCGACCTCATATGGCCTGATCTCGCCAAAATAACTGGATTGGTACGACATACCCGGACACGGGTGCGTAAAATATCCGTTTCCGCTCACGACGTTTCCGCCCGTTGAAGGAATATAATTATTTCCTGCCTGCTCCTGTTGGATTCTTTCAACTTCTTTTGCCTTTTCCAATGCAGCAGCATTCGCATCGATCTCCGACTGGATATTGCTAAGTTTTTCTTTATTCTCATCGATCATTTTCTGAACTTCCGTCTGCTGACCGACAAGCTTTGTCTGAAGCGTATTCAGTTCCTCATATTCTGCCTGAACCTCTTCTTCTTTCACCTCGATTTCTTCAACCGTATCCTGATACCTTATAAGTTCGTCTCTGTCATACTCTGAGATTTGAGAAATATATTCTGCCTTATTCAGAAAATCTCCCATATTCTTACTCTCGGCAAGAACGGCTACAAACTGAGTATTTCCACTCTCATACATATATTTGATACGAACTTTCATTCTCTCATACTGATCATTCGCATCAATCTGAGCCTGAACAAGTTCATTTTCAACCTGTTCGATCTCCTCTTCTTTTTCTGTCAGTTTCTTCTGCGTTTCTTCCATATCGGCAACGATCCCTTTTAATTTTTCCGTGAGATCTTTCGCCTCTGCCTCAGCCTGTTCTTTTTTGCCTTCAAGCTCGTCCGCTTTATTTTCCGCTTCCTGAACGGTAACAGCCCCTACGTTCATCGTCATTCCGGCACACAGCGCCAACGCAAGAAATAAACTCGCCACCCTCTTCATTCTACACTTCATCGAGTATACCTCCTATACTTTCAGATGTTTGCGCACCGTAAAGAAACTTCCGAGGAAACCGATTCCGATTCCCATTACCACACCGATCGGGAGTAAGATCTGATATACAGTCGACACCGGAAGGAATGTAATAATATTCTCAAGAATACTGAATTTCACCATAATGTACTGAACTGCTTTATCATACAGGAAGTACAGCAGTACAAGCGGAATCGCCGCGCCGAAAATACCAATGATAAGACCTTCGATCACGAACGGAGAACGAACGACAAAGTCTTTCGCTCCGATGTACTTCATGATCGCAATCTCTTCTTTTCGCACGGTAATACCCATCGTAACGGTATTACTGATCAGGAAGATCGAAACTCCGAGAAGGATAATGATAATTGCGATCGAAATAACCGCTACAAGTGTATTTACGCTTGAAAGCATCTTCGCTACTACGTCCGACTTGTTTACTTCTCGTACGCCGTCCAGTTTTTGTGCATAAGAAACAAGTTCTTTCTGCGTCTCCGAAAGAGAACGGCTTCTCGCTGTAAGACTCTTACTGTCTTCCGCTGTTTTCATATATACTTCATAGTTGTCCGAAGATGCCAGCGGGTTATCGTTTTTAAATCCTTCTGCCAGCTCCGGATTGTCTGCAAAATACTGCTTCTGGAATTCTTCCCATGCTTCTTCTGCCGATATGTACTTTACTTCTGCCACATCTTTGCGGGCTTCCAGCGCCTTCCCGATCGCTTTCTTCTCTGAATCTGTAGCGTCTTCTTCAAAGAATACTGTGATCGCAACGCCTTCCTCCGCTGTTTTTATAATATGCTGAAAATTTACAATAATCGAAAAGAATACTCCAAACAAGAAGATACAAGCTGACATTGTCGCAATGGACGCGAGCGAAAACATCTTGTTTCTCCAGATATTCTTAACGCCTTGTTTTCCGACGTATCCAAATGTACTAATCCTCATCTATATACCCACCTTTTTGTTCATCACTGACGATCACACCTTGTTTCATAGTGATCACGCGCTCGTTCATCTCGTTTACAATCTCCTGGTTATGCGTAACGACAAGCACTGTCGTTCCTCTTTCATTCGCCTCTTTCAAAAGGCTCATGATCTCCCATGAGTTCGTTGGATCTAAGTTTCCCGTAGGCTCGTCTGCCAACAAAATAGCGGGTTCGTTTACGATTGCCCTTGCGATTGCAACTCGCTGCTGCTCTCCGCCTGATAATTCCTTCGGAAACGATTTATATTTTTGCGCAAGACCGACCAGCGAAAGCGCCGCAGGCACTTTTTTCTTGATCACTTTTGTCGGCGTTTCCGTCACGCGCAGGGCAAACGCAATATTTTCATAAATGTTTCTGTCTCTCAAAAGACGGAAGTCCTGAAACACAACGCCCAATCCTCTTCTGTATTTCGCGATATTGCGGTGTTTCATACGATTCAGGTTCTGCCCGTTTACTATGATCGTTCCCTCAGTCGGATTCAACTCCTTCATGATCAAACGAATCAGGGTAGACTTTCCCGAGCCGCTGTCTCCGACGATGAAAACGAATTCTCCCCGTTCGATTTTCACAGAGACTCCGTTAAGAGCTGAATTGCCCTTAGAGTACTCTTTCGTCACGTTTCTTAATTCAATCATAAGTTCCTCCTAATTATTTATACTCCTGTAAGATCTAATACTCTAATGATTCCATATATTTCATATATTTTACAACCATAAGCGCGATCTTGAACGTGATCGCATCCTCAAACACACGCAGATCAAGCCCCGTGCTCTTCTGAAGTTTATCCAGTCTGTATACAAGAGTATTTCTGTGAATGTACAACTGCCGGGATGTTTCCGATACATTCAGACTGTTCTCAAAAAATTTATTGATCGTTGTCAATGTCTCCTCATCAAAATCATCCGGCGATTTCCCCTCGAAAATCTCTCTGATAAACATCTTGCACAACGGAATCGGGAGCTGATAGATCAGACGGCCGATACCAAGTGTCGTAAATGCAACAATATCCTTTTCCGCAAAGAAAATTTTCCCTACGTCAAGCGCAAGCTTCGCCTCTTTATAGGACTTGGATACTTCCTTGATGTCGCTGATGATCGTACCGTATGCAATACGGATCTGCTCGTCCTTTGTATCTTCCTTCAGCATGTCGAGCATTTCCTTCGCCATCTTCTCAAGCTCTTTCGCCCCGTCTTTTTCTGTGAGTTCTTTTACTACAATGATATTCTTCTCATCAACCGCAGTAATAAAATCTTTTGATTTTCCGCCAAGAAGATTTCTCACATTCTCAAGCGCGGCATTATCCTTTTCGTGTGATGTCTCAATAATAAAGATAACACGTTTTACCTCCGTGTCAATATGTAATTTTTTAGCACGGTTATAAATGTCTACCAACAGAAGGTTGTCCAGAAGAAGATTTTTAATAAAATTATCTTTGTCGAACCTTTCTTTATAAGCTACCAGCAGACTGTGGATCTGGAATGCCGCAACTTTGCCGAGCATATACGCCGTCTCGCTGTCACCTTCCGCCAGCAGTACGTACTCAAGCCTCTGCTCGTCAAAAATCTTAAAAAACTGACATCCCTGTATTACCTGACTGTCCGCAGGCGATTCTACAAACGAGATTACCGCGCTGTTTCGTTCCTGCGCATTGTCTAATGTAGATGCCAGTTCCTTTCCCTCTGTATCTAATACTGAGAAGTCAACTTTGGAAATTCCTTTCAATCCGTCGATCGTATTCTGAAGTATCTGATTTGAAATCATGCCTGTTCCTCCACTCCTTGGATTTATATCATGTACATTTTTCACAAACTTTAAAAGCGAAAATATTCCTCTTTCTTAGATTCGTATATTATATTAATGCAAAACAGCAAAAAAAGAAAGAGGAAATACATATTTTTTATGCATTTCCTCAGATATTTTACAAAAAATTCATATTTTAATGTCTATACATTGTTCACAAATTCCATATATGGACATTTTTCCCGCTTTTGTCTAGTCTGATTTTTTCTGTTGTTTCCCTACTAACAGATGAAATCGCTTTTTCAGCAGAAACCGGGAGAGCCTTTTGGAAAGCTTTCTCTCGCCATAACTTTTTTCAAGCAGAGTTCCACATCCGAACCACAGTTTTACATTTAAAAGAGCTTGATTTTCCGCGATAAACTTTTCTTGATAAGGAGAAGTCAGTACGGACAAGATACAGTCCGTCTCTGTTCCGTTGATCTCATTGACTACGTCTTCTTCCCGGTTTTCTCCCTCTTTGATCAGCGCGTGTCCCGTCAGAAAAATTCCTTTGTCATAATACTTCATGGCATTTTCCACAGTATTTAGCTTTTCTTCCGATTCGGCAAGCAAAAAAACTCTTTTTCTGTTCTTCTGAAGGTATTTCATAAACATTTTTATAAATGTCTGATTTTCCGCTTCTCTTAGTTTTATCCTGTCGGTTTCCCCTGCCGCTTCGAGAATTTCTGTCTCTCCGGGCAGAATAAGACCAAATCCGGATGTCGATCTTATCCACTCGTCTTCATCCCGCGCGCGCATCAATGCGCTCATAGATAAAACTTCGATAATATCAACCGACTCTCTTTCCAGAAACGCAATCGCTTTTAACATCGCTTCCTTCGCTGTTATGCAGTCCATTTCCGTACTCAAAACATTTATTCTTTCTTTCATACACATCACCTGTCGTCTCCCTCGGATGTATAATTCTATCAAATTTGTCTATCTTTGTAAAGAAATATTCTGCCCGCCGGATCGCTGCTTCTTCTTTCGTGTCACTAATCCTCCGATCCTGCCTGTCTCCTTTGATGTAAGTGATTTCCAGCCTTCCGTCATCACTTTATCGAGAAGCCCTATTTCCTCAGCCACCTCATATTTCAGCTTTTCATCCGGATCAAGATTTGCCGGATCGATCGTCTTTGATTTTTTCCCTGACATACAACTTCCCCTTTCTTCTTTCAAAGGAGTATTGCCCGTTTTAGCAAATCGTATTCATCCGATCTGCTCCGTCAAAGATATCGCTGATCTTACATGTATAATTTTTCCACTCTTCCCTATAAAAATCCAACTGCGCGATTCCCTTTTCGGTCACTTTATAATACCGTCTGTTTCTGCCTTCAAACTGTCGATCATATACTTCCAGACACTCATCTTTCTGAAGCCTTCGCAAAACCGGATACAATGTCGATTCCGATACGTCGATCACTTTTCTTACATCCTGCGTGATCCTGTATCCATATGTTCCCGTTTCTTCCATAGATACGACTGCCAGTACGATCGCATCCAACAGGGCAGCTCCTGTATGAAATACCATCTGTTCCTCCTTTTTTGCCAAAGACATTGTATTATATGAGTAATATTATATTTTGTATAATATAGTTTGTCAATACAATATTATCCGGAAAAACCATTGATCGCCGCCCTGTAAATCGTCTGTTCAGCTCCGCTTATACCCGGTCAACCCAATATCGAATTGCAGATTCGAGAAACTTTGCACATCCATTCACTTCTTTATCATAATACATTTTAAACCTCTCGTCGCTGATATAGAGATTGCCGATTGCCGCATGCGCCTCTTTCGTATACTGTTTCCATGTCTTTCCAAGCCATTCTTTATGAAGTGCGACGATCCGCCTGCCGCATTCATCCTCCGGGTTTGCTCCGCCTCTTACCGCATCCTGTAATTGTATGCGGATTTCTTCACCCAGATTTTGAAATCTCTCGTATTCCTCCTCTGTCATATCTAAAACTTTCCTGTTTGCGGCATCCATCTCTTCATCGCCATATTTTTCGCGGATTTCCGCCCCGTGTTTTTCTTCATTTTCCCGAACTACTCTTTCTTTAAACGCCTGAAATTTTTCCTGATCACTCATATCATATTCTCCTTTCATTGAACGTATCGTCTGTTCCACTGTTTGGATCAGAGCTTCCATATGGTTTCTCTTTTCCTCAAGTTCCAAAAGGTGTTCCCGCAAAGCCGCCATAATGTCAAAGTCTTTCTGATAGATGATCTTCTTGATCTGCTTTAGTTCCATTCCCCGTTCCTTGTAAAACAGAATCTGCTGCAGGATCTCCAGTTCCCGCTCTCCATAGTACCGATATCCGGCTTCACTTGTCTTTGATGGTTTCAGCAATCCGATCTGATCATAATAACGAAGTGTGCGCGCACTCACTCCTGTTAGTTCCGATACTTCTTTAATGCCGCACTTCACCGTTTTCACCTCCTGTTAAAATACCCTAAGCCGATATTTTCTTTCTTTTCTATCAGCTTAGGGCAAGTATATTACTTGACGTTACGTCAAAGTCAAGAGCATCTGACATATTTTTTCGTAACAGTTCATCCATACAGATGTACAGGAAGCACAAAACATGCTTGCATATTTTTGCAAGCGGACATCTGTATGTGCTTAGCGCCTTTTTATGAGTAAAACAGTGGCGGCAGCCACAATAAGCACGCAGTGCGGTTTTACGAATGGCGCGGGCTGAACTGTTACATTGTTCTTTAATAATTCAAAAGCACATATCCGGCTATCACACAATGGATCACAAAAAATATCGGTACGCTGATGACAAATTTTGCTTTCTTTGTTTTATGCCTGAACATCATCATTCCTGCTAAAGCTCCAACCGAACCGCCTGCAAACGCCGCAAGCAGAAGAACTTTTTCGGGAATCCGCCATCTTCCCGATTTTGCTTTCCACTTATCTATACCGTACATCAGCCATACCCCAACATTTAATGCGAGCAAACAATACATCAAAATCTTCATACGATGATCTCCTCTTTTAAAGTAAACGAATAAATAATCTTCTCTTTTACAGTTTTTCCCGTAAGCTGAGACAGGGCATGTGCATAATATTCAAGCTGCGCATGATATTTTTCCACAAGTTCTTTTCTGCTTTTCACCTGATCCGTCTTATAATCAAGCACGACAAGTCCGTCTTCTTCTTCAAAATAAACGTCGATAATCCCCTGCACTAATATCTTTTCCCCGGACAGATCTCCCTGATAGATCTCCGATGCATTCACGCTGATCACAAAAGGCTGCTCTTTATAAAGTTTTCTGTTCCTTGCCGCCTGTAACATCCGCACTCCGCTCTTAGTCCGAAGAAACCGCATCATATCTTCTGTCTCAATACATTCTGCCATTTCCCTCGATAAACGTCCATCTTCCGCAAGCCTTTCCACCTCTGCTTCCAGATCATCTGCTTCGTATTCTTTTGCAAAATCAAGCAGTTCTAAAAACTTGTGATATGCGCTTCCCCGTGAAGCGCCGGAAAGAGTTTCTTCCTCTTTTATAAAACGGGGAAGAAGAGGAACCGTCTGTGGTTCTTTATACATTTCCTCTCCCGCTTCTTCTTGCAGCGCCTTTCTTTTTTTCAGCTCCGATACGGTAAACTTCATTTTCATACCGCCTTCCGAATAATACGGATAAACGTAATCTGCCTGTTCATCCAGACATTTTCGTATTTCCGGATCATACACTTTTGTCACATCCCAGTGTTTCAATACGTCAAGCGCCAACTGTTCTGACTTCACCTGTAAAATATCTGCTCCTATGTCATTTCCTGTATACTGAAAAATGCAGACAGGCGCATCTTCTAACGCCGCCTCCTCCTCTTCAGACCAAAGAGCCGGTATGATCCAGTCGAAATATGATTTTGCACCTGCCGTGATAACTCCGTCTTTGCCGGAGCGCATAATGAAACGATCCGGCAAAACCCCTGTCATGATCAGTTTTTCCTTTGCTCTTGTCAACGCTACATACAGAATGCGCATCTCCTCTGCCCACATTTCATACATTGCCTCTTCCCGAATCAGCTTTTTCAAAAATGTAGGCGCTTTTGTCCTCCGTTTCAGATCGATCTTATCAATCCCAATGCCCCATTCAGGATGAAGGATCATGCTGCTTTTCGTATCCTGTGTATTAAATTGTTTTCCCATACCTGCCGCAAAAACAACCGGAAATTCCAAACCTTTACTCTTATGAATACTCATGATCCTTACCGTATCCGCCTGTTCATCCATGATCCCGGCTTCTCCGTAATCAACGTCATATTTTTTCAGTTGTTCGATATACCGCACAAAATGAAACAATCCTTTGTAGCTTGTTCCTTCAAACGCCTTTGCTTTTTCCACCAGCATCTCTACGTTTGCGGCTCTTTGCACTCCGCCTTCCATCGCCGAAATGTATATACCGAAACCTGTTTCTTCTATAATCTCCGTCAACAGATCATGAATCGGAGTATACGACACTTTTTTTCTGAAATGATCCACCTGACTGAAAAATCTCATCAGACGATCTTTCAAGACCGGATCCTGTGCTTCTTCCGACGCGTACATCCGCGCGCTTTCATGAAACGGTACGTCGGGATATGCGACTCTGATCTTTGCCATATCTTCTGTCAGAAGATTTCCCAAAGGCGACGCCAGAACCGCCGCAAGCGGGAGATCCTGCCTTCCGTTATCGAGTATTTTAAGATAGTCAAGCAATACGCTCACTTCATAAGTTTCAAAATACCCTTCCCTGCTTACAGAATATGCGGGAATCCCTTCTTCTGCAAGGACTGCCGAAAAATCTTCTGCCCATCCTTTCACACTTCTTGTCAAAATCACAATATCTTTATACTGCACCGGACGATATTCCCCTGTTTTTTTATCCGACACAACCCCGCCGCGCATCAAACTTTTAATTCTGCGCGCGATCATCCTCGCTTCTGACCGACGTACGTTTTCCGCTTCTTTATCGCGGTCTTTTAAGATCAAAAGCTCCGTCTTGAAAAGATCTGTGTTTCTTTCACATTCTGACGATATGTATCGTTTTGCCTCAATTTCTTCTGTTTTCGGAAACTTCGCCCCAAGATAAAGCGCCGCGCTGTCATCATATTCGATTCCGCCCATTTCTTTTTTCATAATACGTCGGAAGATATAATTGACACTGTCCAGAACTTCTCCTCTGCTTCTGAAGTTTTTATGCAGATCGATCCTCTGTCTGTCACTGTCTTCTAAACTGTATGTGTTATATTTTTGCATAAACAGTTCAGGTCTTGAAAGACGGAAGCTGTAAATGCTCTGCTTTACATCGCCTACCATAAAAATATTATTTTTTCCTTCTGCCTGTCCCGATACGCTTGTCAGGATCGTCTCCTGTACAAAATTACTGTCCTGATATTCGTCGATCATAATTTCTTCAAACTGTTTTGCATATTCTCCGGCTACGGCAGACGGAACAAGTTCTCCGTTTTTTTCTTCAGTCAGTATATCAAGCGCAAACCGTTCCATATCGTTAAAATCTATCATATTTCTGCCGCGCTTCTTTTCCGCAAACTTTTCTGCGAACAGCTTTACCAAAGATACGAGCGTTTTCACAGACTCTCCCGCCGAAACCATGTCCTCTTTCCATACGCTTTCCGGCGCGTAAAAATAAGTTTCCTTCACCCCGGCAATCGCCTTTTTTGCCTGTTCTCTCAACGCCTTTACGGACTCTCTTTTTTCAGCCGATACACTGTCATCTTTTTTTCTCGAAAGCGTTTTCCATACAAACCGATCAGCCGCGTCATACATTTCTGCAAAATCACTGCATTTTCTTATCTTCTCTATTCCACGAAGATCCTCTTCCAGCATATCCGCATACATATACGGTCCATCCGGCTCCTCACATATTTTCAATCCTCTGCGGATCAGTTTTTCCGGTTCTTCGATCCGAATAAGAACGTGTTCTTTTGCCCGCCGTATCATCGCTTCCGCCGCCTCTTCTTCTGTATATACCGCAGCACAACGGTCAAGCCACTGTTCCGGTCTTGGATAACTGCCGGAATATTCGTATAATTTTAAAATGATCCCTTCGATCTTCCGGTCATTTTTCCCTGTTCCAAACCGCTCTGTAAAGGAAAGGAACTCTTCCTCTCCTTTGGAATAACACTCTTCAAGCAATTCATCGAGAACGTCTTGTTTTAAAAGTTTTAATTCTCCGTCTTCTCCGATCCGAAATCCCGGATCAAGATCGATCACATGAAAATGTTCCCTTATCACAGACAGACAAAAACTGTGTATCGTCGTGATCGGCGCACTGTGAACTAACGTAGCCTGCCTCTCCAGATGTACGTTTCCCGGATTTTCTTCCAGCTTTTTCTCGATCGCTTCTCTGATCCTGTCCTTCATCTCTGCTGCCGCCGCTTCTGTAAATGTCACAATCAAAAGTCTGTCCACATCGACAGGACTTTGCTCATCTGTGATCTTTTGAATAATACGTTCTACGAGAACGGCTGTCTTTCCCGATCCTGCCGCCGCAGATACAAGAATATTACGATTTCGCAGATCTATGACCTTTTGCTGCTGTTTTGTCCATTTCACGCCCATTCTTATCCTTCCCTGCCTTTCCCGCTTTGCTCGTTTTCCGAAGCGTCCCGGCTGACATTTTCTTCCAAAGCCTCCCGCATCTTTTTCACCGCATCGTCTGAAGAATATCTCTCCAGCCTGCGGTAACTACATCCTTCAAGACGCGGATCGAACCCACATATATCTCTGTACGGACAGTAATCACATCCTGTAGTTTCTCCCATCTCATACGGAGAGGCGGAAACTTCTCCGTCATACATTCGGTCTTTGACCGACTCTTCTTTTCGTTTCGCAAAAGAAAGTACTAGCCGAAACAGTTCTTCCGGAAGCGCGTGAGACGTTTTACTCAATGAACCGTCTTTATTTCTTCCTATTGGAAAAAGGAGCGAATTCCCCGAAAGTTCTTTCTCCAAATGCGAAATCACCATATCATCCCCGTTAACTAGCCCATCCTGCTTTAATTCTTTTAAAATACTTCTCTCCACGGCATCCTGAGTTTTTTCTTCCGAAACGATCGGATCTTGTATCCGATAATAAAATATTCCTGCCGGGACGATCGTTTTATGAGGATGTTTTCTTTGCTCTACATCCAAAGCCGCGTTCAGATATACCGGAAGCTGCATTTGCAGACCATGATACAACGCCGTAATATCAAAACTTTTCATTCCCGTTTTATAATCTGTCACTTTGACATAAACACAGTCATTGTCAAAACATGTATCGATTCGGTCAATCTTCCCGCTTCCGAACTGCATCTCGTACCCGCTTGGAAGAAAGTCTCCTTTTTCTATCTGCTTTGTCAGCGCCCACACAGAAGTTCGGATAAGACGTTTGATCCGAGTGATCATATATTCATTTCGCGCCGAACTGAAAAGAACTGTATTCCCATAATCTATTACGCTTTCTTCCACACTCTCATCGATCATCTCGTCACGAAGAGCTTCCGGTATTTCCTGCCATTTCATTTTCTGCGCATCCGCCTTTTTGGAAAACGTCTCCAAAGACTTGTGCGCGATATTTCCGAGATCAAGCGCCTCAAACCCATATTCTTCCCGGTCTGAAAGCCGCAGTCCGTAACTTAAAAAATGAGCATATGCACAAGACGCAAATTTTTCCAGTCTTGTCACACTGACGCGATTTCGATCACTATAAAGTTCTTTTGTCAGTTCCGGTGCAAGCCTCGTATCTGTTTTATGCAGAAAACCTGCATTCAAAATACTTTCGATCTCTTTTTTATTTCTTCCGTCTTTTTGAAACCATGTATACAACTCTTTCCACTCATTATCCAGCCCGAGACGGCGGCTGCAAATTCCTTTTGCCACTTTCTCGATCCCCCCTCTTCGGGTGATCTCTCTGTCGCTAAGCTTTCTGTTTTCTTCATCGACAACGGACAGATTCGGAAACAGCCTGCGAAGCTCCTGTATCAAATACGCCGGACGCAGAGATTTTCCCTCCCCCGACACCTTTGACCATGACAGGCTTAGAAGTTCCGTCGGTTTTGTCAGCGCCGTATATAAATAAAATTTCTGTATATAGATTTTTTCCTTCGGTCCGGGCGACAACGAGATATCTTTCTCTTTGAATTTTTCTCTGTCCCGCTCAGACAAAATGCCGCCCGTTCCCGCATTGCCCGGCAAAAGCACATCGTTCGCTCCGACAAAAAACAAGGCGCGGATATCTTTCATTCTTGTACGCTCTACGTCTCCGATCACAACCTGGTCAATGCTCGGAGGAATCACTCCCACTTTCGCCTCTTCAAATCCGGCGTCAAGAAGCTCGCAGTATTCTTTCAGCGTAATCGGCTCGTCGCCTAACAGTTCCGAAAACTTGTCAAACAACTCCATGACGATCCGGTAGATCTGCTCATATTCTTTTGCAAGTGTAAGTTCTCCCTGTTCTGCGAAAAATTTCTGCTGTTGTTCCAATTTCTCCTGAAGATGCTCTCCTGCGATAAATTCATATACCGCAAGCGTAATGTCAAGCACCGTCTTTTTTTTCTGTCTTGAAACGAACATAAGCGGATCGATCTTTTCGACAAATTTCACGCGCAGATGATTTAACTTTTCCACTTCTTCCTCATCCGCCTCTTTCGTTTTCCTCGCCCATGCCTGCTGCCATTTTTTATATCCCTTTATCCCCAGCGCAAGACAGTAGTTTTCCAATCGGTCGATCTCATCTTCCGTAAATTCACAATATCCGGATCTTAAATAACGAAATACGCTTTCATAAGTAAAATTTTCCTGTATCATCCCCAGAAGGCTGCGGACATACTCTACAAAAGAATTCAGAAGAATACTTTTCTTATGATCCATAAACACAGGTATGTCAAAAGAAGCACATGCTTTTTCCAACACATCCGCATACACATTCATATCTGACGCGATCACGGCAATGTCTCTGTATCGGTATCCTTTTGTCCTCACTAACCGCCTGATACTTTCTGCTACATACTTTGCCTCTTTTCCCGGAGAGCGCACTTCATGCAGCGATACAGACTCACAGCTTCCGTTATATTTTGCGCCTGAATACCGGAATAGTTCCGTTTCCAAAAACGCCATTTCCGAACAATCCCGAAAACGATACACCGGCCTTTCAAACAAACATATCGGTTCTTCAATCTCTGTTTTTTTCTCACCCGCAATCTTCATAAGAGATGTGACCATCTGTTTGCCGAGCGCAAAAATCTGATACGGATGTTCATATACATACGGATTTTCTCTTCCGTCCATCGTCACTGTGATCATCACTTTTTCGCACACTGAAAAAAGCTCACCGATCAAACGGTTTTGTACAGGCGTAAAACCTGTAAACCCGTCCATCGCCACCACGCTTCCTTTTAAAATATCGGAATACGGAACAGCGTCGCTGAGCACATCGAGCATTTCTTCTTTTGTAATGTATTTTTCACTTAAATACTCTTCAAATTTTTCATATATAGTTCGGATATCATCCAGTTTATAATGCAGATAACTTTCAGGCGGCACTTCTTTCATAAAATCATCCAAACGTTCAAAGTCTACGCCATACTGCGCAAATTCCGAAAGAACAGACTTCACTTCGCTTATATAACCTTGTTTTTTCAGGTTTCCCTTAAAGACCTTCAGATCTTTTTCACACTCGCCCGCAATTTTGCGCAAAACAAGATTTTTTCCTTCATCATCAAGCACAACACGGGCATCCTGACCCACCTCTTCAAAAACGCGGTACGCCAGACGCCCGAAACTTAACACATCAATATTCATGATCCCGCCTTTTGGATGCGCAAGACAGAGATCTTTTTGTGTCTGCATCGTAAACTGCTCGGGAACGATGACAAGATAATTCTTGTCAGGATTTTCAATCGCTTCCCGAACAACCGTATCATATAAACAGTAAGATTTTCCGCTTCCGGAATTTCCCATAATAAATTGTAATGACATAAACCGCCTCCTGCCACAGGTCTTCCAACATATTTTTCTTGATTATACTACCCGTGCACATTCCTGACAAGAAGCCGGTTTATCTGTCCTTTACTATGTTTTGTTATTTTACCAGATCTGCAAGCGCTCCCTTCGGAACAGCGCCGACCTGTTTTCCTGTCATCTCTCCGTTTTTAAACGCGATAAATGTCGGGATGCTCATAACACCGTAGCGCTGCGCTACTTCCATCTCTTCGTCAATATTGATCTTACATACTTTTACATCGTCCAATTCTCCGGAAATCTCTTCTACTACCGGTCCCATCATCTTACACGGTCCGCACCAGTCAGCGTAGAAATCTACCAATACCGGGCGATCTGCCTGAAGAACTTCCTGATCAAAATTTGCCGTTGTTAATTTTACTACTGCCATTTTTCTTTCTCCTTTTCCCGACCTTATTCGGTCTGTTTTTATTGATTCGATTTTTGTTTTCTTTCATTGAGTATGGCTTTATATTATACCGGATGAATTTTCTTTTCAGTGACAAAATCACAATTAACATCTATGTGCCGTTTTGCCGTTTCAAGATTAGATTTTTCTCAGTCCTGCCTCGTTAAGTATTTCCACTTTCCCGCGGGTCAGTTTCACAAGTCCGTCAGCCTGAAACTGCTTCAGTATCCTTGTCACTACTTCCCTCGCTGTCCCCGCATCCCGCGCCAATGCCTCGTGCGTAATCGCCAGACTGTCTGAGCGCTCCATCACTTTATGGTCGAGCAGAGCCGATGCGATACGAGATGCTACATTTGAAAAAACGAACTGATTAAACAGCCACATGATGTCAGAAAACTTTTCCGATATCATCTCCATCGTATAGTCTTTCACAATTCCGCTCTCATCATACAGTTTGCGATACACACACTTTGGAATCGTATAAAGTTCACAGTCTGTTTCCATCTCCATATCAAGCTCCACATCCATACCGTTAAGCATACACGCCGCGCTCAGAATACTGACATCTCCTTCCAGCAAACGGAATAATGTAATATCTCCGCCGCCCGGTGATGTAATAAATACCCGCACTCTTCCTTTTCCGATGATCTGGACTCCGGCGCATTCTCCGCCGCCGAAATGGAGCTGCGTTTTCTTTTGGCATTCTGTTTTTACCATATTGTTCCTGATTTCTTCTTTCTGTTTATCTGTCAGACTTTCCCAAAAAGGAAGCGCCTGTTCTAAAATTTCATTCATTTCCACTTTTCACCTTCCGTCTTGCTGCCTCTTATTATAAAAGAATCTTCCTGAAATATAAAGTGTAAAATCTCTCCGCCCGCTCCGCCTGAATTTCTTCTTCGCCGTTTTCCCCTGCAATTTTATCCAAAACGCAGAATATGTCAAAAAAAACCGTCATAATATTAATAAATATTAATATTACTGTAGAAATATTGACGAATATTGCATAAATACAAATTTTTCTTCTTCCTTTTATCACGCCAAAGTGGTATAATGTTATAGACTTTACTACAAAGTCTTTAATTTTACAGAAAGGAAAAGGAATGAACATCATGGAAAAGAAAAATGAGTTCAAACCGTATATTCCGGCAGATAAAATCGTTCCGGAGTTTACGGTAACTTCAATCGTGATTGGTATTATCCTTGCAGTCGTTTTCGGAGCCGCAAACGCATACCTCGGACTGATCGTCGGTATGACAGTATCAGCTTCCATTCCGGCAGCAGTTATCTCTATGGGTATCATCCGTGTGATTCTTCGTAAGGATTCCATTCTCGAAAACAATCTTGTGCAGACAATCGGTTCCGCCGGAGAGTCTGTAGCGGCAGGTGCTATCTTCACTCTGCCTGCATTATTTATCTGGGCTGAGGAGGGAAAAATCGCTTTCCCAAGTATGATGACGATCTTTCTCGTTGCACTTTTCGGAGGTGTCCTCGGAATTTGCTTCATGGTGCCGCTTCGTCAGGCATTGATCGTTGAAGAACACGGCACACTTCCGTTCCCGGAAGGAACAGCCTGCGCAGAAGTTCTTCTTGCAGGAGAAGAGGGAGGCGCAAAAGCAGGTACTGTATTCGCAGGACTCGGTATCGCAGCAGCTTACAAATTCATCGCAGACGGATTCAAATTATTCCCAAGCGAAATCGGTTATGCTTTCAAAAGCTATGCAGGATCTCAGATCGGTATTCAGGTTCTTCCTGCTCTTGCAGGTGTCGGCTTCATCTGTGGACCGAAGATTTCAAGCTACATGCTTGCAGGAGGTACTCTGAGCTGGTTCGTACTTATGCCGGCAATCGCTTTGTTCGGCGCTGACGCTACGATCTTCCCAGGCACAGCTCCGATCTCTGAATTGCTTGCAGCCAACGGACCGTCTGCTCTTTGGAGCAACTACATCAAATACATCGGAGCCGGAGCTGTTGCTACCGGCGGTATGATCAGCCTGATCAAGAGCTTCCCGCTGATCGTCCGTACATTTAAACAGGCTATGTCCAGTATGTCCAAAAAACGTTCCAACACAACGCTCGTTCGTACACAGCAGGATCTTCCTATGCCGATCCTTCTTGTAGTTCTTCTTGTGATCGTTGTTGCAATCTGGCTCATCCCGGCATTCCCTGTAAGTCCGCTCGGATCACTTATCATCGTAATCTTCGGTTTCTTCTTTGCAACCGTTTCTTCTCGTATGGTAGGTCTGATCGGTTCTTCTAACAACCCTGTTTCCGGTATGGCGATCGCAACATTGATCATCGCTACACTGGCTTTAAAAGCAACAGGTACAACAGGTACAAAAGGTATGGTCGGAGCAATCGCTATCGGCGGTATCATCTGTGTAATCGCAGCAATCGCCGGAGATACGTCTCAGGACCTTAAAACCGGATTTATCGTAGGAGCTACACCGAAGAAACAGCAGATCGGTGAATTGATCGGTGTCATTGTTTCAGCGGCAGCTATCGGCGGAGTTCTCTACCTTCTGAACGAAGCTTGGTCTTACGGTTCAAAAGAACTTCCGGCAGCTCAGGCTACAATGATGAAAATGCTCGTTGAAGGTATCATGAACGCAGAACTTCCGTGGGGACTCATCCTTATCGGTGTGTTTATCGCAATCGTAGTCGAGATCATAAAAGTTCCGGTAATGCCGTTCGCAGTCGGTATGTATCTCCCGTTCAGCTTAAGCGCAGGTATCATGGCCGGTGGAGCTGTTCGTTTCCTTGTTGAAAAGATCAAAGGTACGGACGAAGAAAAGAAAGCCCGCACAGACAAAGGCGTGCTCTTCACATCAGGACTTATCGCAGGAGAAGGTATCACCGGTATCCTGCTTGCAGGATTTGCAGTTGCGAAACTTGACGTAGCTTTAAAATTCTCACTTCCGCAAGTTGGAAGTCTGATTATCTTCATCGCTCTTCTCGGCGGATTGTTCGCACTCTGCATGAAAGCGAAACCTGCTAAAAAATAAAACCGTACATTCAGTTCAACGTATAAACAAAGTACATACATGATCTGATTGTTCACCGGAGGCAGTCTGCTGCTTGCAGGCTGCCTCTTTTTATGATATTATTCTGTAATGATATTGTAGAGAGGATCTTCATTAAGATGAGTAAAAAAAGTAAAAAAAACGAAAAAAACTATCTTGATTTTATTCCTGTAAAAAATCCGGATATAGAATATGAAACAGATGAAAACGGAATCGTCACCGTCTTTATCGAATGGAAAGGCTTCTATCACAAAATTGCCCAGAAAATATTCCGCCGCCCGAGAGTCAGCGATATTAAAATGGATAAGTACGGAAGTTTCGTATGGCATGCGATAGACGATGAAAAAGACGTACATCAGCTTTCCAAAGAAATGGAATCTGAATTTCCGAAAATGGAAAAATCATTATCCCGTTTAATTAAATTTCTTGAGATCATGAAAGACAACAACCTGATCTACTGGAAAGGAGAGGAGAAAAAATAATGTTAAAATACATTCCCTACGTCCTTATGTTTGCCGTTGCCACAATGATCATTTACGGATGGGGTCTTTGGCGCACAATGCACCAGAAACAGGATCTCTCCAACATGCTCTGTTCAAAAGGAATCTCCAAAGTCAAAAAAGCGCTCAAAAAAAATAAGTCGCTGACAAAAAAAGAACTGGAACCCTTTGTAAAAGATCTGACCGCAAAACAGCCGTTCAACAGCGAGCGAATCGGAGTGACCGATCCAAATGCTTTCCTTGATTCGATTCTCCCGTATATGCTGAAACAAAAAATGATAAAAGAAATAAGAGAAGACAAAAAAGTTGTCTATCAGTTAAACAAATAACTGATAGACAACTTTTTCTTATCGCATGCTCCACACAGCGATCATTTTCCATTCATCGGATCAAGAATGATAATACAGTTCGATCGGATCGATCGGATCAAACGGATGCTCTTCTTCCATTTTTTTATTTCTGCCATGTCTTTTCACTAATTCTCCGCTCTTATTATAAACCCAGAAGGAATATACCAAAAGCTTGTTGATCTTTCCGATCTTTTCCTTCGTAGTCTTATTATAAAGCACTCCTCCCGCTTTAAACGGAGTTTTCTTATGGATCAGCGAAATCAGTTCCGTCTCACATGTAACAGGTTCCGGAAGGATCGTATATCCCCGTCCGACACAGTCCGGCTTATGTGAATCACTTCCGCCAGTCATAACTTTTCCATATTTTTTCGCCAGTTTTTCCGCACCTGAATTCGACGAAACGGGCTCACAGCTATTAAATGCCTCTACAAAATCAAAACGCTTTACAATCTCCGGAGATAAGTAATACCGCCGCGCATTCGTAAAACTCATATACTTCTCACCGCATGGATGAGCAGGACCTAGGACTCCGCCGTTTCGATGCACAAGGTCGATTAAAAGCGCCAGCGGCATCCCCCGCATCTCAAGCAGACGCATCTTCACCCCTTCCGGCATAATAACAAGGATATGCCCGGCATCCCTTGTGTCATACTCAATCCCTTTCAATACAACAAAATCCGTATGCTTCTTTCCTTTTATATTTTCTTTCCAATATCGGTATCCGTTGTATGTGTCATGATCGGTAATGACCATCCCTTGAAAACCATGCTTTTTTAAAATCGTAATATACTCTTCCACTCCAACCTTGCTGTCGATCGAGCCTTCTTTCACGTGGCAATGCATATCTATTTTCATACACAAGCCCCCTTTTCCGGTGTAATCACCTGATATTTTTTATCCCTATCATTCATGAAATTATTATACATCATCCGAACAGTTGATTACAACTGTTATACACCGACATTTCACATTTCAGAAGACAACGGTAGTTGATAAAATCCAAAACACCCGGTCACTCACTCCTGTATCGCTGCAACCCCTCCGAAAAGACATGCCGTACATACAGACATATAAACGACTGCCGGAATCTCTGTTCTCCCAAATGCAAACAACACCGCCAGAAATATTGTCAAAAATAAACAGATCACTATAAAAATTTCTCTTGCTGTCTTTCTTTTTCTCTTCATAATAAAAACACACCTTTCCAAAATATCATCTTTTCCAAAAAGTTTTCCAAAAAGTTTTCTAAAAAAATCTTATCAGAAAAGGTGTGCCATAAACCCGACTCATTACGCAATATACAGCAATACATAGCAATATACATACCTCTGCCAAGTTTTATGCTTTCGCTATTTTACCGAATATATTTCCGCACAACTGAAAGTGGATGCCAATCAACTCATCTTGATCAACATCCACTTTCAATGTGATATTACTATCATTCTTTTTTTACCTCTCTTTTCTATCTTCTTTTTGATAGATCAACTTACGTTCCCGGTGGTCCGTACCTCCTATTCTTAGATTTCCATCGAACTTCAGTTTCCGATGGATTTTTCAAATACAGATTTTACTTCTCTCATAACTTTCTCGTCATTATGATCTTTCTCTGTATCTTTCCATCCGATCCCTGATCACGATATCCGATGGATGAATAAAACATTTACTAAAATTCTTTCAAAACAAAATATTTTTTATTTAGTTTTGATTGATTATTTAGTTTGTTTTATTTGTTGATTTAATAATATCACTCTATTATGTGTTTGTCAATATTATTTCTAATATTTTTTCATTTTATTTTAAATTATCTGTTATTTTATATCCTCATTGTGAATAATCTGAAATACAGACAGCAAACGAGCAGCAAAAAGAAAAGCTCAATGAATTTTCTCCATGAAAAAATCTGTCAGTAACATAATCAAAAAAGTCACAGTTGACTTCTCCCCTTCTCCCCATTAAAATAAAACATAAATGTCAATACATCAAAAGAGGAGTGGTTATATATGGAACATTTAAAAATACCGGAGGGATATTCTTCTCCGCTTACAATCCGTGAAACAGAAGTCGCTATCAAAGAAGTTAAGGATCATTTCGAGCGCGCGCTTGCAAAATCTCTTCATTTGACGCGTGTATCTGCCCCGTTGTTTGTTCTTCCGCAGTCCGGTATGAACGACAATCTAAACGGAATTGAACGTCCGGTATCATTCGGAATCAAAGAGCAGGACGATGCCTGCGCGGAAATCGTTCATTCCCTCGCAAAATGGAAGCGATATGCCTTAAAAAAATACGGTTTTCATTCCGGCGAAGGTCTTTACACTGACATGACTGCAATCCGTCGTGACGAAGATACCGATAACATCCACTCCCTTTATGTCGATCAGTGGGATTGGGAAAAGATTATTTCCAAAGAAGAACGGAATATGGAAACACTGGAATACACAGTCAGAAAGGTATACAGTGCATTAAAAGATACCGAGGACTACATATCAAGAAGGTACAACTATATCGAACCTCTTCTTCCTGATGATATTTTCTTCATCACTTCACAGGAACTGGAAGACATGTTCCCTGACTGCACTCCAAAAGAACGAGAACTGCGTATTGCAAAAGCAAAAGGCGCCGTATTCATCTCACAGATCGGAAAAGTGCTCGCTTCAGGCGAAAAGCACGACGGACGTGCGCCGGACTATGACGACTGGGAGTTAAACGGCGATATCATCGTTTATTATCCGGTTCTTGACATCGCTCTCGAGCTTTCTTCTATGGGCATCCGTGTCGATGAAGAATCATTAAAATCTCAATTAAAAACCGCAGGATGCGAAGACCGCGCTAAACTGCCTTTCCAGAAATCTCTTCTTGACGGAGAACTCCCTTATACTGTAGGCGGCGGGATCGGCCAGTCACGTATCTGTATGTATTATTTAAGAAAAGCTCACATCGGAGAAGTCCATTCTTCTATGTGGCCGGAATCAATCGTCGAAACCGCTTCCGAAAACGGAATCCATTTATTATAAAATGCACAAAACTGCCGCACTGAACTTAACTAAAAATCAGTTCAATGCGGCAGTTCTCTTTTATTCAGACATCATGGTTTCTTCATAGAAGAAATCCGTTTTCTTCTAAAGTCCATGTGTCGTCTTTACTTTCACGTGTAAACATCCAACTATAACCTTCATATGAAGTTCCCGGAGTGAACACGCCCGGTTCGGCATCCTCCTCAACATAAAAATCCATATCTATGATCAGTGTCTCTAATCCCTTGTCTTCATATTTTTGAAGGAGCGGAGCATATCCCGCATCATTTTCATGAAGAGAAGTTACATGGCAGTCCGGCATTTCCTTTATGAGGTTTTCTTCGATTATTTTAACTGCGCGGTCGATAGCCGGATCATTTTCAGGCAGATCTATAACAGCATCCGCCAATATTTTTTCCGAAGCCTTTTCTTCTTTTATAAAAGAAAAATAAGCCGATAAAACTAAATACGAGCAATATAGAAATCAAAGGAATCAATCGTTTTTTATTCATATCTCAAAATCTCCTTAGACAAAATCTTTTCAGACTCTTTTATCTGTTGCCGTCACCATATTCCCAAACCATACCGAGCTCATCCATATACCGGTTACTGAATGACCGTTTTTCTTACTACGCCGACTGCCTGCATGTGCTGTGCTTTATGGCGATCTTCCACAACTGTTTTCGGATATCGGATGCAGCCGTTATTTTCATATGGATCATTAAAATAATAACTATCTTCGTCATAACCGACAAGCAACATACAATGTTCGTTGGAGATCCACGTAAACGTCTCTCCTGTATCTAAGAGTTTCCACTGCGGACCTACGATCGGATCACGCATATTGATACACGCCCAATAAATAACCGGCATCCCCTGATCGATATATTTTTCAACCAGTTCATCAGTTGTCATCCCGGTCTCGTCCGTCACGGTATATTCAGCGCCTATTATTTTCTCAAGGGCTTCCCGGATCACCGGAGCATAGCATCCAAACGACTCGTCATCGTACGGACTTCCACAAAAATACCGATGCGGATCAGGACCGTAAACCTGCCCGTCTCTTTCTTCAAAAGACTTCTTTTCCAAATATTTTTCTATGAATTCGTCAACCGTTATATCAATGCCCAGAAACCGAAGAAGCATTACCGTCGATACACTTTCGCATCCCGTCGGGTATAGCTTGCTCTGATCGATATACGGAACATCAATACATACTTTTTTCTGCTCACCCGGCATGTTTCTTTACCTGCTTTCTCTCCAAGAACATCCGCATTCCCATAAGAACACCGATCAGAAGGATCAGACTGATTCCAAGTACGATCCACCACACCCGTATGATTCCCGCAAGAATATAGCCGACAAAACTTACCGTGGCGACAACTGCCGCATACTGCATCTGAGTAGACACATGGTTGATATGATTGCTCTGCGCTCCGGCAGACGACATAACAGTTGTGTCGGAAATCGGCGAAATGTGATCTCCGCAAACCGCTCCGGCAAGAACAGCCGATACAGAAATCGTCATCATCGTCAGGTTATCCGCTCCTGCAAAAAGAGCTGTCGCTATCGGAACGAGAATTGCAAATGTTCCCCACGACGTTCCTGTAGAAAATGACAGAAAGATCGCTACTACAAACAAAATCGCCGGAATGAAGATACTTGCCGAAGCGTTATCTCCTACAATTCCCCCGACAAATTCAGCCAGTCCGAGAGCATCTCCCATCCCTTTCAAAGACCATGCAAAAATAAGGATCGTACCTTCTGCATTAGTAAGGTCAGGAACTCCGTAAAATGCCCTATTTAATATGCTGTGTCCATCTATTAATATAAGTTTTTCACCCATAACAATCTCCCATCTTTAAAAGAATTTAATAATGATAAGAAGCAATGCTGTAAGAACCATAACTGTAGAAACAAAAATATATCTTACCCTGGTAAAATGAGTCCATTGTCTTAAAAACAAACATTTAGCCTCACTGTCCTTAAGCTTCTGCTCAACCAGCCCTGTAAAATCAAATGCATCTAAATATGCACTATATCTGCTGTTCTCTGTTCTTTTCTCATTATCATCTTCTAATCCATATAAAATTATATAATATATCTCCATCTCTTCACGACAGTCTGCACAGTTAAGAATATGATTGGTAAATGCTTCTTCATCTTTAAGTGACAGATTGCCATGTTCAAGATCTGAACACCTGTTATCTCTTGCGTATTTAATTAATTCTTTTAATTCCATGTTCCCCTCCCATACATTTTGTTCATTAGTATGAACCACAATAAAATACTACCATAATAAAAATGCATATTCAATCACACTTTTATCCCATTTTTCTTACATATATCATTAAGGCAGCATCTTTCACAGTGTGGCGTAGTACGCGCCGTACATACCTCTCTTCCGTGGTCTACAAACCGGTGGCATAATCCACTTCCTTCTTCTGGCGGGACTATCTTCCACAATGCCATCTCAACCTTCTTAGGCTCTTTCTCGTCTTTTACAAGACCTATTCTGTTACAAAGCCTTATACAGTGTGTATCTGTAACAATTGCCGGCTTTCCGAACACATCACCCATAATAAGATTGGCACTCTTCCTTCCAACTCCAGGAAGCTTTAATAATTCTTCCATGCTGTCAGGAACTTTATCATTATACTGTTCATGAAGCATGCGCATACATGCACATATATCCCTTGCCTTGCTTTTTCCAAGACCGCAAGGTCTTATAATCTTTTCAATCTCTTCTGGAGATGCTGCAGCAAGTGATGCTATATCAGGATATTTTTCATACAGTCCCTTAACCACAACATTTACTCTTGCATCAGTGCATTGTGCCGCAAGTCTTACGCTTACAAGCAGTTTCCAGGCATCATCGTAATCAAGACTGCACTCCGAATCCGGATATTCTGCCTTTAATCTTCTTATAACCTCTAAAACAAGTTCTTTCTTAGTCATAGATTACGCATCTTTCTTCTTATAATTAGCAATTCCGAATATTGCAAGAAGCAATACACACGCAAATATCATCCAGCCAACAAGATAACCTGTTCCCCTTGGTTTAAATGTATCATAATAACCCTTAAGGTATACAACCACTATAATAGCCGGAAGTATATAACTCATATAGAATCTTAACCATTCAGGAAGCTTAGGACCTTTTCCTTCATTAGCTTCTTTTCTGAAGCCTTCCCAGCCCCAGCCGTTCTTCTTGGTACAGAATAATACAAATATCATGCTTCCAAGAGGAAGCAGATTATATGAAACAAGGAAATCCTCCAGATCCATAATTGAACTTCCCGGACCAATAGGCTGGAAAGCTGCAAGCTTGTTAAAGCCTAATACAGCAGGAAGTGAAAGCAGTATCATGAATATAACATTACCTGCAACAACCTTTTTCCTTGAAAATCCCTTAAGGTCAATATAAAAAGCAATAATGTTCTCAAATACAGCAATTACAGTTGATAATGCTGCAAATGACATGTGGACAGCGTGGTGTGTGATTTTGCCCGTTACCCTTACAAGGCGAGGACGT
>OGXE01000497.1_pt1 | contig 35723 bp, 36 predicted proteins | sample 1576181 | NCBI WGS metagenome assembly OGXE01 (sample SAMEA3541478, study PRJEB24748) | human gut metagenome | biome: human gut; feature: human-associated habitat; material: faeces | place: China | collected 2012 | reverse complement strand
TCGCCAAAGCAGTGCAGGATATTCCTTTTCCTGAAAAGCAGCTTCCGAAGCTGAAGGCCCTGCTGAAGCAGTTTGAAGTGCGGGATATTGCAACTGCCATAAGTCTGACGGAGCATCTGGAGGACTATATCCTCACGCCGGAGATCAGTTCGCCGCAGGAGACAGCCATCGACCAGCTTCGCTTTATGACGGACGATCACTCGGCGGAATTACTGATCTCCCATGTAAACCTCTACGCCTACGGCTGCGATATCATCAAGGAGGACAACGCAGCCCTTACACCTTACGGCCTGCTGCACCGTGCTGACTATCAGCCCATGCTGACGCCAGTGCAGGAATCTCAGGAAATGAAGATAAAAATGAAGTAATACCACCTTGGCTCGCAGAAGCCATTAAAAATCATTTTAGGGGCCGATTTTCCGAAAGGGGATCGGCCCCTTCTTTTTTTATGCCCTTTTTCGGGAAATCACCCCGGAAAGGAGAAAACATGCGCGATGAACAACTGTTGGCTTACCTCAAAGGCTCCTGCTCCGGCAGGAAAAACCGCGTCGGTGGGACGGAACTGGAGCGGACGCTCCATGTCAGCGGGACCGACCTGCGAAAGCTGGTGAATCAGCTGCGGCGCAAGACCCATCCCATCGCCAGCGACCGCAGTGGCTACTTTTACGCCACAACTGCCGGTGAGGTCTACGACACCATCCGCCAGCTGAAACGGATGGCGGATGGACTGGAAGCGGCCATCAACGGTCTGAAACGGTCTATGGATCGGTTCCGTGAGAACGAGGAGGCCGGACATGGCTAAGCCGCCCTTTCCCTGGATCGGCAGCAAGGAGAAGATCGCGCCCTACATCCTGCAGCTTTTCCCGCCCAAGCTGACGCAGTATGTGGAACCGTTCGGCGGCAGCGGCGCAGTGCTGCTGGGTCTGCCGCCGGACCCAAACCGATTGGACATTTATAACGACTTGGATGCCGAGCTGGTGAACCTGTTCTCTTGCATCAAGGAATGCTCCAATGTTTTGCTGCGGGAACTGAAATTCCTGCCCATCCACGGCCGCAAGCTCTTCGAGTATTACCGGGACTTTGTCGCCCACAAGGAGGTCTACTTTCAAAATGTGCAGGCGGAGATCGAGTGTCTGGGAGATCGGTCCTGCTTTACGGAGGAACAAGCCGGAGAACTGCTCCCCATCTTTCAGGAGCGGCTGGCGCTTTACGATGTAAAGCGGGCAGCGGCGTATTACCTTGCCATCCGCGGCAGCTTCAGTGGGACGATCAACTCTTTCGGTGTCAAAGGGTTGGATGTCGAACGCTTCCTAAAGCTGTTTCCACCGGTGTCCGCACGGTTAAAAGATGTGCCGCTGGAGAACAAAAACGCCTTGCAGCTCATTCGGGAACGAGATAAAAAAGGCAGTCTTATCTATGCCGATCCGCCCTATGTCAAAACAGAGCGGCTCTACCGGGTCGCTGGGAAGCTGGGACGTTTCCGCAGATTCCATGTCCGGCTCTGGCAGGTACTAACTGGCCGTGACAGTTATGTGGTACTGTCCTACAACGACTGTCCCTTTATCCGTAAGCTCTATCAGGATTGGTACATTTCATCTTTCCAGCGCAGCAATCCGCTCTCTCAGAAAAAGGGCTCGTCCTTCGGCGAACTCATCATCACCAACTACGATCCCCGCCCCTACATGACCAGCCAGATGAACCTCTTCGACGAGCCGTTGGGCGAATGGGAGCTGAAGCTGGTCCATATCCCCAAATATCCACCAAGGAGGAAAACAGCATGAAATTCAATTTGAACCATGATCCTAACAATAAAACTCTTGCCATCCCCCGCGCCGCTTTGCAGCTCTCCGGCCTTGCAGACGTCAGCGACCTGATCCTCCATACCGACAGCGGCTGTATTCTGCTGCTGCCGGGAGATCCCACCGTGGCGGAACTGCTGAAAACCATTTCTCTCATCTCCACCGTTACGCCGCAGCTGATCTCCCGTCTGGCGGAGAGAAGCCAGATGGCAATGGAGGCCGGAATGACGGAAACGGCATGCGGTGCCTGTGAACACGAACCACACTGCTCCGGCCTTGAAATTCCGCCCTGCCAGCTGGCGGAGGCAGGAATCTCACCCACCGCCGCGCTGGAGTCCTTTGTAGAGGAGGGCAGAGTCATCGTGCAGGCAGCGGAGAAAACCGCCGCAGATGTGATCATCGACGAGCTGGACGATGATGTCCGCACCATGCTGGAGGATTCCGGTGTGCAGCTGGAGGGCGTATGCCGTCTGTTGGAAAAGGAGGAGATCTCGGGATGAACAATACTTATCCCTACCCGTATTCCGCTGCTGAAGCCCGCGAGCGGAATGAGCTTTCCCTTTGGCGGGAGAGCCACAAGGCAAACATCGCCTGCCGTAACGCTATCGAGGAAGCCATCCGCCTGAACTTCGATGGCATGAACCTTCAGACAGATTGTTTAAAGGCCGTGCTGGACGAATACGGCTACAAGCGCACCGCATGGGTGCTCGCCAATACGCTGCACGAACTCAAGTGGGATGGGCGTTTCAGCTACGCCAACAAGCATTGGGCAGAGAAGATATATATTCCCACAGATCTCAACCACAACAGCGATTTTGTTGTCCGAAGCCATCCGGCCGTGCTGGATGGCTTCGTCAGTTTCTACCGCAAGGCGGTGCAGGCGTTAAATCTCTTCGGCGCGGAGCACTGCGTCGGTGACCGCGCCGAGCAGGACTATACCGGCAAGGTGCTGGTGCTCAGCCCCGACACACTGAAAGAATCCTGCTGGAGTCAGGAAAACCAGCTCTGGTATGCCCATGACGGTTTTGGCTGTTCGCCTCACGCCATTGGCCGCTCGGTGCGCTGCACCTGCCTTAGCGACGGGGAGATGACACGCTGGAACCGCAGCGAGTTTATCGGTGTGCTGGATGACAAGTTCCTTCCGGAATGGGCAAAGCCGAAGCTGGCAGAGTTGAACGCGCAGGAACAGACCGAGGCCCTTGGCGGCATGAATATGAAGTGAGGAGGACATCTGAATGTGCATGACCTATTACACCGTGGACGATCTCCGCCCCGGAAGACCCGGCTGGGATGTGAGACAGTTTTCCGCATTGGCGGAGGCCATCGACCATTACCGGACGCTCCCTATGAACGGTGTCCGTGTCCTTGGTATGATGGATGATGCCCACGCCTACGAACTCATCCGTTGTGTGCGCCTTTTCCCCGGCGACGCCCAGGGCGAGGATGTTCTGTCGGCAGATTACCGGCGCAGCGGCTTGACGAAAAAGAATGCTGCTTTGAAAAATGCGCTGGACGTTTGCTTAGAAGTCCTGCATCCCCGTTTCCTGTTGGAGCCGGAGCGTTTGGTTCCCGTTCCCCAGCGCAGAAAGCTGCGGGAAGAACTGCGGGAGGCGCTTCTCTGGCAGGGTTATGAAGAAAACTACGATTCCGCCATCCGTTCCGTTTTTGTGGGCGGCGTTGGTTGGATCTCACCTCAGGACGTGAAAAAGCAGCGGCAGCTTCCACTTGTGCTGAGCTACCGGGTAGACGGCATGACGAAGGACGGGGCCTACCTCTCCTTAGAGCTGGAGCCTTGGGAATATGACCTTCTGCTGGAGCAGACGAAAAATCACTATAAAAATAAAGAAAAGAGGAACACAAAATGAAACGAATGCTATCCCTCTGCGCTGCGGCGCTGTGCCTGACTTTGGCACTGACACCCACTGCGCTGGCGGCGGACTTTGAACCCGCGGTGCCGGACGCCAAGGTCTGCTACCCCACCGCCATCGTCCGAAACGACGATGGCACAGAACTGAAGAAAATCTATGATCTGAGTCCGGAAGACGATCCTGCGGGCATTCCCCGCTCGGACTTTCGGCAGGACGGCTTTCAGTACACCCTGACGGATCTTCTGAAGCAGGAGCTTCCTGAAAACGAGAGCCGCCAGCATACGGAGCATGTTTCTATCGAGAGTGCTAAAAAGGATATGGAATCCGTGCTGGCGCTGCTGCCGCAGGAGCGTGAGTTCATCACGGACGACGGGCTCATGGGAACCCTGACACTCCGACTTGACACCGTGCAGGTCGAGCCGTCCGGCTACGGCAGTTCTACAAAGCAGCTTTCCGTCAAGCGCAGCTATCCCAATCTTGCCGAGCAGGATACACAGTACATCCCCAAGAGCATTGAGGACGGCGGCAGGACCCTGACGCTCTCGGACATCCAGTGGCAGACGGACAATACCGCCAACATGGACGGTTACGCCGTGGCAGACCGCTATACCGCCGTCGCCACCTACACTGGCAGCGCCACCAGCAGCTATGTGAAAGGCTATACGGTTACAGCGGATTATACCGGCACGGTGAGCCGCATCGCATTAAATCGCGTTCGCTATGTTGCCATTTTCGAAGGCGTGCCTATCCAGTCCGCAGAGCCTGCAAAAACTGCCGGCGCAGTGTCGCTCCGCTGGTCCTATGTGCTCATCCCCATCGGAGTCGTGGCTGCGGCAGGCGCGGGCGTCGGCGGCGCGCTGCTGGTAAAGCGCAGAAGAGAAAACGCAGATGAGGAGGAAACAGAAGAATGAAAAAGATTTTGACTTTCGCACTTGCTGTCAGTATGATGACATCCCTTGCGGCCAGTGCCTCGGCGCTGGAATACAGCATTACCCCTCCGAAGGACTTTGACTTTGGCGGGGATACATCTATTGAGGTCATCCACACGGCGGATGGCGGTGCCATGCGCAACGAGGATGTGAGTAAGAACGCAGCGCTCATTCCGCCCGTCTTTGGCTCGGAGAGCATGAATGCGCTCCATACCGGCGAATACCTGACGCCGAATCTTGCGCCGCGCACCCTTCCCACGGCTGGCGCCATAATCAGCGGCAGCGGTGATGTGGTTACCCCAGGGAGTACGGTAAGCAGCGGCAACGGCTATCAGCCCGCCGTGCTGTTCACGGAGGTGACAAGCGACCTCTACTACAAAAACGGCTCCCTCGGCAGACTGGAGATCCCCTCGCTGGGTCTGAGTGTCCCCATTTATCAGGGGACAGACAGCAAGACGCTCATCAAGGGTGTCGGACATTTTGAGGACACCTCCATCTGGGAGGGGAACGTCTGCCTCGCCGCCCACAACCGCGGCGCCAACAGCTACTTCGGGCAGATCCACACGCTGAACATCGGGGATAAGATCACCCTGACCACCAAACTGGGTACCCGCACCTACCATGTGACGGATGTCAGCAAGGTCAGCGAGACAGACCGCAGCGGTCTTGCGGACTCCGGCGAGAATATGCTCACGCTTTACACCTGCGTCCGCAACCAGCGGGACCAGCGGTGGTGCGTGACCGCGGTAGAGACTTGATTTTCTCCGTTTTGCCAAATCGGTTCTGTTCGACTTCTTCCCATCGCTTGTGATATGGTGAAGCTGCGAGGAAGATTTCCACATACATATTTAGAATGGAGGCAGAACGATGAACAGATTGAAGAATACCGGGCTCGTCCTCTGCGGTCTCGTGCTGGGACTTTCGCTGAGTGCTCCCGCGGCGCAGGCGGTGGAATCGCTGAAAGCGACGCTTTCCACCAACCGCGTCCTTGTAGACGGGCAGGAAGTCCGCCTGACGGCGTACAACATCAACGGCAATAACTATGTTATGCTGCGCGAGATCGGCAGAGCGGTCGGCTTCAATGTCTATTGGAACAGCGATGCCAAATGTGTACAGGTCGAATCGGGCAAGCCCTACACCGGCGAAGCGCCAGAAAAGTCTGCGGAGGCAAAGCCCGTGGAGCAGCCTGCGCAGACAGATGTTGCCGCTGCAAAGCAGGACATCATTGACCGCACCAACGCGCTGCGGCGCGCAAGAGGCGTTGCCGCGCTGCGCGTCAATGCCAAGCTCATGCAGGCGGCGCAGGTGCGCGCCGATGAGATCGCCGCCAGCGGCGTCTACTCTCACACCCGTCCGGATGGGCGCAAGAGCAATACCGTCACCGACAGCAAATACACTGGAGAAAATATTCACAGTATATCGGAGTTGTACCTCGAGCAACAGAAAAAAACGCTCTCCGAGGCGGTAATCAATCTGTGGTCTAATTCCAAGGCTCACGCGGACAACATGACAAGCTCCCACTACGGCGAGATCGGCGTCGGACTGGCGCGCGGCGTTAACCAAAACAGCCTTGACTGCTGGTACTGCGTGCAGGTCTTCCTGCTGGACGGCTGTGAAGTCACTTGGGTGGATACGACTGCAATGAAATGATATATCAGAGCTGTCAGAACAAAAACGTGGACATTCCGGCGTTTGTTGGGTATAATGAAATCAAAGGAGGAGTGCTTATGATTTATTCAATCTACGAAATTCAGCAGCGAATCGCGCCGGTGGCAAAGCAGTACGGTGTGAAAGCAGTATTCCTCTTTGGCTCTTACGCAAGAGGTGAAGCCCGTGAGGACAGCGATATCGACCTGCTGGTCGATACCAGCGGAACGAACCTGCGCAGTCTTCTCTCTTTGGGAGCACTGTATTGCGACCTTGAAGCGGCGCTGCAAAAGCCGATCGATTTGATTACTGTCAGCGCGCTGGAACAACGTGCGCAAATGCCCAGCGAGGAAATGTTCCGTGAAACCGTGATGAAGGAGAAACTGAATGTATATGACGCAGCCTGACCGCCAGCGCATCCAGCATATCCGCGATTACTGCGAAGAGATCCGCAAGACCATCGAACGCTATGGAGAAGGCTTTGCGGTCTTTGATCAGGATGCAGATTATCAGCGTTCCATTGCATTTTCCATTTTGCAGATCGGTGAGCTGAGCGGCGGATTATCCGAAGAATACCGCAAAGCGACCAGCAGCCGCGTGCAGTGGGGACCGATGAAGGGAATGCGAAACCTTGTCGCGCACAGCTACGGCAGCATGAATCGCGAGATTATTTGGGAGACCGCGGTCAATGACATTCCCACCCTGAAGCAGTTCTGCGAGGAGCAGCTTGCAGAAAACTGAAAATTAAACGATATACAAACAAAGCAGACCGAGTTTACTCGGCCTGCTTTTCTTTTACAAAAGGAGGAATAACCTTGAAAACGATTCGAACAAAATTCTTGTCATTATTGCTTGCGCTGGTGACAATCTTGAGCCTGCTGCCGACTTCGGCCTTCGCTGCGTCGAACACGGGTTCCGGCCTCAAGATTACCACCAATCAGGCATATTGGAGCACGCGCCTGCTCGCCAACGGTACCCCGTACAGCTACCGCCCGCCGCTGGCAGACGGCAAGCTCGTGTACTGCATGGATAGCGGCCTCGGCTATCATTACGCAACGCCTTCGTACCTGAATTCCTTTACATGGACTTCCGGCACCGGTGCAGATGCAGATGCCGTATTGCAGTCGGCGCTCACGAACAGTGGTCTCAGCGAGATGGACGCCGCGACCGTCGAGAACGTCAAGTGGATGATGACCTACCTCAACGACTGTAAAGAGTCCAACGCTGGCCAGCTTTTTATGGCGGTACAGACGTATGTGTGGGAAAACCAGTCCTACAAAGGCGAGCCCGGTGGAGATGGCGACGCGGGCGGCTACGCCAACGCCGACACCTACGAGCTGTATCTGAGCCTTATCAACTCCCTCCTTGCAAAGAAAGCAGCTGAGGATGCCGAGTTCCAGCGTCAGATCGAAGAGTATAAAGCGCAGGGCATTGAAGCGTCCATCGTGGAGGATGAGAGTGCAAAGTGGGCGGTTTTTGCGATCTCGAGCAACCGCAAAAATCAGTCATTCTTCAACTACTATGGACCGCGCAAGCTCGTGACGGGCGAGCCAGCGCCTGACCAGCCGGAGCAGCCAACGGGCGGCACGGGCAAAATCGTGCTGAAGAAAACTGCCGGTGGGACCACAACCGGTCTCGCCGGTGCACGTTTTAGCATCTACTTTAACGGTCAGATCGTCGGCAGCGACATCACCAATGCGCAGGGTGAGATCTATGTTGAGGATGCCGCGACCGGCCTTTGGAGCTTTGTCGAGACCTCCGCACCGGACGGCTATTGCGTCGATCCCACGCCGAAGAGCGTGTACGTAGATGTAACTGAGGGTGACCGTGAGTACACTGTCGCGGCAGTCAACTATGAAAAGCCCGATATGAAGATCATCAAGCGCGACGCCATGAGCGGCAAACCGATTGTCGGCACGGTATTTTCGGTGAAGTCTGTTACCGGCAGCTATTCCACCTCCGTCACGACCGGGACAGACGGTTCCGCAACGCTCTCGGCCATTCCTGCCGGTGTCTATGTTGTGCGTGAGGAATCCGTTCCCGAGCCGTACATCGTGAGCAATACGGAGCAGACCGTGGCGCTGCGCCCCGGCAAAACCTCCGAGGTCACTTTCGTTGACTATGAAAAGCCCGGTCTTGAAATTGTCAAGAAGAACATCGCCAATGGTGAGCCTATCGAGGGCGTCACCTATCTCATTGAGCAGATCGACGGCAGCTACTCCACCAGTGCCACGACGGACAGCGCGGGGCGCATCTTTCTCGCTTCCATCCCCGTGGGCAGCTATCGCGTCACGGAGAAAAATGTACCTTCCCATGTTATTCTCTCTGAGATCCCCCAGGAAGTCTATCTGGAAGCAGGCTGCACCAGAACGGTGACCTTCTTCAACGCGGTCAAACCCTCCCTGACGATCCTGAAGCGAAACAGCGTCACCGGTGATCCTCTCTCCAATGCCAAATTCCATATCTATTACGGCTCAGACAATACCACCACCGGCGAGATCAACGACCTCGGCGTGTTCACAACGGCCTCTGATGGTAAAATCACGCTCACCGATGTAAACCGTGGCTGGTACAAGCTGGTGGAGGAGTCCGCTCCCAAGGGCTTCGGCATTCAGGGCAGCGGGGTCACCGAGTTCTATCTGGAAGCCAATACCTCTAAGACCGTGACCGTGGACAATGTTCCTCACAGTGCCCTCGTCGTGTACAAATATGACGCCAAAACCGGAAAGGGACTGGAGGGCTGCCGATTTGAACTGAGATATTTAGGCGGCGGCACTTCCGGCACTGGCGGTACGGTCATCGGTACCTATGTGACCGGACCCAACGGAGCGTTCACCGTGACAAACCTCAAACGAGGCACTTACATCTGCCAGGAGATTGAGAGCGATGGAAATCACATCATCGACCGCGAACCCCAGACGGTGTGGATCTCCGGCGAGGATCAGGATGTGGTGACGCTCCGCTTCGGCAATGCCCCGCTGGGAAGTTTGCTCATTACAAAGCTGAGCGATGACAGCAAGCACGAACCGCTCTCCGGCGTAGAGTTCCAGTTGACCGACAGCAGCGGCAATTATCTCGGCAACGACAACGGCCGCTTCACCACCAATGCCGCAGGCGAAATTCTGGTGGATGGTCTGGAACCCGGCATGACGGTCATTGCCCGTGAAGTCAGAGCAAAAACGGGCTACCTGCTGGATGACAGCCCCCAGCACGCACTCATTAAGAGCGGCGAAACGGCGCATCTGCAGTTTCTGAACCAGCCTGCCGGAAATCTCATCATCCGCAAGGTCAGCTCCGGTCCCAACGGGGAGCCGCTGGAGGGCGTAGAATTTAAGATCACCTATGCAGACGGCAGCTTTGTCCCGGACGCCAACGGCGAACTGTCCAGCAACGGCATTTATTACACCAATAAATCCGGTGAGATCCGCATTTCCGGCGTCGTCGGCACCGTGGTAGCAACGGAAACCAAGACGATTCCGGGCTTCACCATTGATGAAGCTACCCGCACACAGACGGTGGTAGTCAATCCCAACGACACGCAGACGCTGACCTTTTACAACAAACCCACTACAACATTGATTCTCCAGAAATACATTTCCGGCACGAAAAATGAACCGCTTGCCGGGGTACAGTTCCTTGTGACCGACTCCTCCGGCGCGGTAGTTGGCCCCAACAACGGCTACTATACCACCGACGCTGCAGGCCAGATCGTCATTGAGGGTCTGACCGACGGCATGACGATCACTGCCAAGGAAGTCAAGACGGTGGATGGATTCGTGTTGGATGGGACGCCGCAGAGCATCAAGATCGACCAGAGCCAGTCTCCCCAGCGCATGACCTTCTGGAATGAGCGACAGGGCGCGCTCATCATCAACAAGCTGTCCTCTCTGGACCGCAAGACGCCGCTGGAGGGCGTTACCTTCAAAATCACTACGGCTACCGGCGAGTTCGTCCCCGACGAAAACGGAAAAATCAGCTCCAACGGTCTGTACTACACGGATGAGAACGGGCAGATCATTCTCAAGGGCGTCACCGGCACACTGGTGGTAACAGAGGAAAAATCCATCTCCGGTTACACCATCGACGAGAACACCCGCACGCAGACCGTGGTGGTCAACCCCAATGACACGCAGTCCCTCTATTTTTATAATGCTCCCATCGGTGGGCTGGAGCTGGTGAAAGTGAATGCGGCGGACAAAACCCAGCGTATCCCCAACACCACCTTCGAGATCCGCCGTGTCAGCGATGGCGGTCTGGTGGACACCGTCACCACCGGAACGGACGGCCGCGTGTATGTGCCGCTGGAAAGCGGCAGCTACTATGCCGTGGAAACCGAGGCGGGCAAGGGCTTCCGGCTGGACAATACCCCCATCTATTTCACCGTGGAGGATGGCAAGACCACGACCAAGACGGTGACCAATAAAGCCATCTCCGGTATCCTGATCCACAAGGTCGATTCGGCCACCGGCGAGGGCATCTACGGCGTTTCCTTCATTCTCTATGACAGCGGCAATAATCCCATTGCGCAGGAAACAAGCGATGACCGCGGTTATGTCCGTTTTGAAAACCTGACCGCTGGCCGCTACTATCTGCGTGAATTGGAGAATGAGGGCTATATCCCCGACACGCAGAAAAAGACCGTGTATGTAAAGTCCGGCGAAACCACAGAAATCGAGTGGAAGAATACGCCCATCACCGGCCAAATCCAGATCGTCAAGACCTCGGCGGACTATAATTCCATGAACGGCTGGCCCGCCGGAACGCCGATCCCCAACACCGTCTTTGAAGTTTACAATGCCCGCACCAACCGCCTGGTGGATACGATCAAGACGGATAAAAACGGCTTGGCGGTCAGCAAGCCCTTGCCTTTGGCGCGATATAAAATCGTGGAATCCAAGGCGGCGGAGTTTTATGGGCTGGATAAGACGCCCATCGAGGTAGAGATCGAACACGCCGGTCAGATCGTTAAGGCAAGCATGACCAATAAGAGCCTGTACACGAATGTGTCGATCAAGAAAACCGGCTACGTGGAGGTCATGCCGGGGCAGCTTGCCCGCTACAACTTCACCGGTATTGCCAACAATTCCACCACGGCGCTGGAATCCTTCTACTGGCGCGATACCCTACCCGTCAAGGCGGTGCGCCTTGAAAAGATCTACACCGGCACGTGGAATACCCCCGGCAACTATAAGATCGTCTACCGCACGAATCTCAGCGGTGATAACTGGCGCACGCTGGCGGATAACCTGAGTACATCCAAAAACTATGTCTTGGATGCTTCGCCCGCGGCGCTGGGGCTTGCCGCCAATGAGTATGTGACGGAGTTCATGGCGGCGTTCGGCATTGTACCCGCCAACTTCCGGCAGGTAGAGGCGCCCCGCGTAGACTGCAAGGTGCTTTCAAAGCTCACCGGCGGCACGCAGTTCGTCAACACGTCGGATGCAGGCGGCGTCTACAACGGGCAGTGGATCATGGCGACCTCCCGCTGGGTCACCCGTGTCTATGCCCCCAGCAAGCCCCTGCCTCGCACCGGCTATTAAGGACTAACAACGGATGCCGCTCCGCAAGGGGCGGCATCCACATTTTAAGGAGGTTGAGATTTCTTGAAATACAGAAAAACGATTATTCTGACATTGACGCTTCTGCTTCTGACCTCTCTCTGCTGCACCTCGGCGCTCGCTGCGGGCGGGGATGTTGCGGGAGCGGTGGAGCAGACATGGACGGAGGCGGCCAAGCAGATCAAGAGCGTGGTGGAGAAGGTGGTGTTCCCTGCATTGGATATGATCCTCGCTATCGCATTCTTCGTGAAACTTGGCGGCGCGTACTTTGACTACCGACAGCGAGGACAGTTTGAATGGACCGGCCCCGCCATCCTCTTTGCCTGCCTGATTTTCAGCTTGATTGCGCCGAAATACATCTGGAACATCATCGGAATCTGAGCCAAGAAGAGAGAACAATTAAAAGCCGGATCAGGACCCTCCTGCCGGATATAACCGATGAGGCAATGGTTGCATGGATAGTGTATGTGGATGAAGTAGGCAGACATGGTTGCTTCACAAAGATACCCTTGCGTTAAAAGCACAATTCTGCTATAAATACCATTTGAGAGATAGGTACCAGAGAATCTTAATGAGAATGGAGGAATTGTTCTGTGTCTACCAAGAATACTATGAAGCATAATGCCGTCATTACAACGATGCTTTTGCTTGTATTATTTACGTTTTCCGCTTGTGCATCTGTAACTCCTGATGACCAAACATCAAAGGATTCCAATATTACGGAGAATGGTGCATCAACGGGCTGTTCAGACTATGATAATACAAGTACGCCTGAGTTTTTCAATGACCTCGGGAAAACGCTTGATGAATTGAAAAACGAGCATCCGGAAGGCAACGTGATTGTAAGGCCGGATGGATTTCCAGACAGTGCTGCTATATGCTTTGGAGCCTCAGAGTCGGAATATCTTTACTGCTTTTTCGGCACACAGAGTGGCGATGCTGAAAAGGCTATGAACGAATATGAAGACCAGCTGGAATGTTCCGGTTTTGTCACCACCGCATGCATACTCTTTCCGGACATGGAAGATGAAATGTCCTTTGAAGATTTCTTCTCCTTGATTGGTGTTGACGATTATGAGTATTTAGGAGAAGATACGACTGCAGCAGGTTGGTTAAGATTCATGTATAACGGTATGGAGGTCATGGTGAATACAAACGAGGCTGCTTCTGGTGGTGGATGGAATTTCACAGGAGCGGAAATTGTGAAGCATAATGCTCCCGTGTCAATCGTGGACACGGAAATATTCAATACCAATCAGGACTTAGCGGATGCGGTCATGTTCGATTGATCTACATTATAATGGTCTAAAGCAAAATATTCTATAAGGAAAGCCGTCGCCCCGTCTGGGCGGCGGCTTTCTGCATTTCCGGAGGTGAGTGAAGATATTTATTGGGGACTTTGTTGCCGCGACAGTCCTGGATTAGGAAGTAGGCAGATGGTGTCACCCCGTATTTAGCAAGGAGCCTCATAAAAAGCTTGCATAAAAAGTGTTATCTTGATATAATACTATCAAGAAATTGATAAGGAGGGCTTTCTATGCAAATCAGACCATCCTCTGCTCTGCGGAATGAGTACACGCAGATCTCTGAGCTGGCAAAGGCATCCGGTGAACCGATCTTCATTACGAATAAGGGTGAAGATGACGGTGTTTATATGAGCATGGCAGCATACGAGGAGCGGGAAAAAATGTTCCGACACCGCGACAAAATTTATGCTGCGGAACTCAGCAGACTGAGCGGAGAGCCTGTCTGCACGCCGGAGGAGCTTGACGAAAGAATGGAGGAGCTGTTCCGTGCCTACGAAAAGTAAACTGGTCTATCTTCCTCCCGCTCAACACGACTTCGAGGAGATCGTAAAGTATCACATTACGGAGGCAGGAACTCCCTACGCGCGAAAAATCTACAGTACGATGAAAACGACCATAAACCGTCTGCGGGATTTCCCGCTGATGGGGCAAACGCATCCGGACCCGATCCTTGCGGCAAGCGGTTACCGTAAACTTGTGCTGACGAAGACTTATGTTGCCATCTACAAATTGATTGGGGACACCGTCTACGTTTATGCGATCGTCAATGGCACAACAGATTATCCGCGGCTGCTCAAGTAAGCGCTGCTGTCAGATGCAAAACAAAATACTCTATATGAAAGGCTGTCGCCCATCTGGGCGGCGGCTTTCTGCATTTTCGGAGGTGAGCGAAGATATTTATTTGGGACTTTGTTGCCGCGACAGTTTTGGATCAGCTGGTGGACTGGATCTATGGGCAGATCGTAGGCTTTCTCGGCAATTTCTTTGCCCTCATGGGCAATATGGGCGTGGAACTTTTTGAACTGGAATGGGTCAGCGCCATCATTCTCTTTTTCTCCCGCCTTGCCTGGGCGCTGTTCGCTGTCAGCGTGGTGGTCTGTGCCTTTGAGTGCGGCATCGAATACTCCACTGGCAGAGGAAATCTCCAGCAGTGCGGGATGAATATCATCAAGGGCTTTCTGGCGGTGAGTCTCTTCACCGTTGTCCCCGTCCGGCTCTATGCCTTATCGGTGTCGCTGCAGGGGACCTTTTCTGCGGGACTCACCGGCTATGGACGGAGCATTGGTGAGGTGGGACAGGACATCATTACGGAGCTCAATGAGATCCAGACCCTGTCGGATGTGGTGAACAGCTCCCACTTTGGTCTCGGCATCATCACCAGCCCCATTATGCTTCTCTTTTGCGTGATCCTTATGGGCTATGCGGTTCTGAAGGTGTTTTTTGCCAACCTGAAACGCGGGGGCATCCTGCTCATCCAGATCGCGGTGGGCAGCCTCTATATGTTCAGCGTCCCACGGGGCTATTTGGACGGCTTTATGGGCTGGATGCGGCAGGTCATCGGCTTGTGCCTGACTGCCTTCCTCCAGTCCACCATCCTCATCGCGGGACTTATGGTGTTCAAGGATCACGCGCTGATGGGCGTTGGACTCATGCTCTCCGCCGGCGAAGTTCCCCGCATCGCCGGCAGCTTCGGTCTGGACACCACAACAAAGGCCAATATTACGAGCGCCGTTTATACGGCACAGTCCGCGGTGAATGTGACGAGAACCATCGCCGCGGCAATCAAATAAAAGGGTGTGTATGAAATGACACAGTCAACAAGAAAACTTACGATGGGTAGCCTGTTCGATGGCATCTCCGGTTTCCCTCTGGCTTCGGTGCGGTGCGGCATCGAGCCGATCTGGGCCAGCGAGATCGAACCGTTCCCCATACTGGTATCAAAGATCCGTTTCCCCCGCATGGAGCAGATGGGAGACATCACAAAACTGAACGGTGCGTATCTGCCGCCTGTGGACATCATCTGCGGGGGCAGCCCGTGCCAGGACTCAGCGTGGCCGGAATGCGCGCCGGATTGAACGGTGCGCGTTCCGGCCTCTTTATGGAACAAATACGAATCATTCAGGAGATGCGAGATGCAGACAGAAAATTTGGAAGGACAGGAATCCATATTCGGCCGAGATTCGGGATTTGGGAAAATGTCGTCGGTGCTCTCTCAAGTGGACGGGACGCTGAAACGGGTCAAAAAAAGCCTGGGGCGGATTTTCAAAAAGTCCTCGAAGCGTTCCTCCAAGTTGAAGAACCATACCTTCATGCTGTTAGACCTGAGACCGGGCGCTGGGAATATGCTGGGGGCATATTGGGAGTACGATCCTCCGTGGCTTGGATCGTTTGGGACGCTCAACACTTCGGAGTGCCCCAAAGACGCCGTCGAGTGTTCCTTGTGGCAGATTTTGCAGGCTACAGCGCCATCCCGATACTCGCTATCCCAGACAGCGTGCCTGGGTATTCTGCGCCGCGCAGAGTGCCGCGGCAAATCGCTGCCACCCTTATTGGAAGCAGCTTTGCGTATGCAGGCAGGGCTTGACCCGCCTGCGCCCATATCCGGCGAAGCGAAAGCCTACCATATCAATCAACGCAGTGAAGGAATTGACTTAGACGGTGTGTCCGGCGCCCTGATGGCGACGCAGAACCTTCAAATGCAGACCTTTATCACAAATCCCGGCAGCAGTCAGAGTGGTCCGCAAAAACAGATCGCATTCGCCGCCAACCAGCGGGACGAGGTGCGTGACCTGCATGATGTAGCAGGCGCGCTGCAGGCTCAGCCGGGGTTGAAACAACAAACCTTTGTCGCTGGATTTTCTGCTGGAGCTGGCGCGAGCGCCGGGACCATTGGATATCAGGAGGACGTAGCGCCCACGCTGAAAGGCAGCCCCAGCGGGAACTGTATGCCCAGCATCCTCTGCATCAATGATCAGGGTGGGCAGATCATGGAGTGCAGCGAAAATGTCACCGGAACCCTGCGGGCACAGGAACACGGGCACCAGCCTCTGGTGCTGCGTCCGACAGGGCCCAAAGTTTATGAAAACCACGGCATTGACGGAAGATACACGGGGCCGCACGATGTAGCCCCCACCATGTCCGCCCGCTATGGGACCGGAGGGAACAACATTCCCCTTGTACAGCAGGAGGAGGTCATCTGCATTGCAGGCAACGCCATTGACCGGCAGCCGCAAAACGGCGGCAACGGCTTCGGCTGGCAGCGGGACATTTCCTATACCCTGACCACCTCGGATCGCCACAGCGTCTATGCCCGCCAGCGGGTAGATCAGTTCAGGGATGATGAGATCGCCTCCACGGAGAGCACGCGGCAGCACAAGGACGCTACAGACCTCATCTGCCAGCCGCCCTCTACTTGGGATGCGGACTGCCGGAATCTCATTCGCCGCCTCACTCCTTTGGAATGTGAACGGCTCCAGGGATACCCGGACGGTTGGACCGATGTTCCCGGCGCTTCGGACTCTGCACGCTACAAAGCCCTCGGCAACAGCGTCGCCATCCCCTGCGTGGAACACCTCATGCAGCGGATCGCTATGGTCATTACGCTTGATTTGGAATGGGATTTTTAGTTGGCTTTGGTAATAGCTTTCACACTTGCTTTCGGGTATCTTAGCTTTACCATTAAAAAGACAGGAGGAACTGCTATGGCAGAAAAAACGCGCAACCTCCGCGCGCAAATCCCCGTGGAGCTGCATGACAAGGTGCGGCAGCGTCAGGCGGAATCCGGCGAGACCTTAAGTCAGTACATGACTACGCTCATCACAAAATTTTATGATATGGAGGACAATGCGAAGATGGACAAGGACAATGTGAGGACGGTGGCGTTTCAGGTGCCCACCGAGCTGTTTGAGCAGCTCAAGGCATACCTCAAGCGGAACGGCATCAAGCAGAACGCCTTCTTCCTGGACTGCATCCAGCAGGCGCTGGCGGAGGACGCCGGCGTTGGTGAAGAATAAGAAATATATCGCGCGAACCGCTGCTGAGATTCTCGGCAGCGGTTTTGCTTTGGAGGAACAAAATGTTTATTTACCCCGAAAACCTGAAAGCCAAGCCCATGCTGTGGCTCTGGCTGCTGCGGGACATCGCCGTGATCGGCATCGGCGCTTTGCTCTCTGTGCTGGCGCTGACACAGGGCCTCGGCATGGGACTGCTGGTGGTCACGGTGCTGTATGCCTTCCTCACCATTCAGGTGGATGGCAGCAGTATCTTAGATTTCCTGCGCCGTGCCGCCTGTTTTCTCTTTCTGCGGCAGCAATACTATGAATGGAGGCTGGACCCATGAATCGGAAACAGAAAAAGGAGCTGCGCCAGCGGCAATCCACCCGGCAGCTCATGGGCATCGTCCGTGTGACGCCCCACGGCATCGTGACAGACTCCGGAGAGCGGGTCTTCTTCCTGATCCAGCCGGACAACCTCTCCGTCCTGTCCCCGGAGGTCATCCGGGGTCGCGTCCGCTCCCTTACCATGCTTCTCAGCACACAGCCCTCACTGGAGATTCTGGCGCTGGACTCCCGCGAGTCCTTCCAGCGGAACAAGGAATATTACCTGCGGCGCTTGGAGGAGGAAACGGAGCCTGCCGTGCGGGAGCTGCTGGAGCGGGACATGGCCCATCTGGACGCCATTCAATTCTCATCCGCCTCCTCCCGCAAATTTGTGCTGGTGCTCCCACTGGATGAAAAAGCCGGTGCGGATGAAGGTGCGCTGCGGCAGTTGGAGAAAGGCATCTGCGACCACGGGCTCCGCGTGCGTCTGGCGGAGGAACAGGATGTGAAGCGCCTGCTGGCGATCTACTACCGGCAGGATCTCACCACGGAGGTCTTCCGTGATTTCGATGGAGAGGAGTATGTACATGGCTAAAAAGAAACAGAAGAAGAAAAAGAAGATGCCGGAACAGGTTCAGCGCCCGAAAGACTTTCTGGACATGATCGCGCCCGCGGCGGTGAAGTTCAACACCGACCACTTCATCCTCGGCAGCCGGTATCACACGGCGATGGCGCTGAAAAGCTACCCGCCCATGACGGATGAGCTGGCGCTGCTGCGGGGCCTTGGCGATATGGGCGGCGTCAACCTGCGTCTGACCGCACGGCAGGTCACGCCTGCCGAAGAGGACGCCATCCTCCATGCCGCCACCAACAAAAGCCGCATGGAGCGGAGCAACACCAACGATTACAAGCAGAGCGTCACGGCGGAGGCAAACCTACGGGATATGGCGGAGCTGCTGGCAAAGCAGCGGCAGGAAAAGGAGCCGCTCATCCACTGCGGCGTGTATCTGGACATCGCCGCCACGGATACGGAAAGGCTGCGCACGGCGCGGGACACCGTATCCGCCCAACTGGTGCGCTCCCGCATGGGCGCCGATCCGCTGCTCCTGCGCCAGCGGGAGGGCTTTCTCTCCGCCAACCCCGCGGGCGGCAGCCAGCTTGCCAATTTTGCGGAGCGTGTCCTGCCTGCCAGGAGCGTTGCCAATCTGTACCCCATGAACTATTCCGGCAAAACCGATCCCAGGGGCTTCTTCATTGGACGGGACCGCTTCGGCTCCAACATCATTGTGGACTTCGACCGTCGTGCCCCTGACAAGACCAACGCCAGCGCCCTCATCCTCGGCAATACCGGACAGGGCAAGAGTTATCTTCTGAAGCTCCTGCTCTGCAATGTGCGGGAGGCGGGCAAAAGCGTGATCTCTCTGGACTCCGAGCACGAGATGGAGGACGAGTGCCGCGCGCTGGGCGGCTGCTTTTTGGACTACTTAAGCGGGCAGTACCGCATCAACCTGCTGGAGCCGCGCTGCTGGGATGATGGCAGCGGGCCGGAAGACCCGGACGCGCCGGACGCTTTCCGGGGGACGCTGCTCTCCCAGCACATCTCCTTCCTGCGGGATGTGTTCCGCGTCTACAAGGGCTTTGACACGCCCCACATCGACACGTTGGAGCTGATGGTGGAGCAGCCTGTATAAAAAGTGGAACATCACCGACCACACGGACTTTGCGTCGACGCGGCCGGAGGACTATCCCATCCTCTCCGACCTCTACGATACGATCCAGGAAGCCTATGACAACTATGACGCCGCCGGTCTTTATCCGCGGGAAATGCTGCGGGATCTGCTGCTGGGGCTCCATTCCATGTGCCGCGGCGCGGACGCCCGGTTTTTCAACGGGCATACCAATATCACGAACTCCAAATTCCTTGTTTTCTGTGTCAAGGGGCTGGATAACATGGCGGAAAATCTGCGAAACACGCTGCTGTTCAGTCTGCTGTCCTATATGTCGGATCAGCTTCTGACGCTGGGCAATTCCGTGGCAGCCATTGACGAGCTGTACCTGTGGCTGTCCGATCCCACCGTCATCACCTACATCCGCAACGCGCTTAAAAGAGTACGAAAAAAGGAATCCGCCCTGTTCCTTGCCAGCCAGAATCTGGAGGACTTCACCCAACCGGGAATACGGGAGCTGACACGCCCCCTCTTTTCCATCCCCGTCCATCAGTTCATCTTTAACGGCGGCAACGTGGATAAGAAGTTTTTCATGGATAACCTCCAACTGGAGGAATCCGAATATGCCCTGATCCGGGACCCGCAGCGCGGCTCCTGCCTCTACAAGTGCGGCAACGAGCGGTATCTCTTGCAGGTGCAGGCCCCGGAGTACAAGCAGGCCATCTTTGGAACGGCAGGTGGACGGTAATGGCGGTACCCATCGCGGCACTGGCAAAAATCGCCGCTGCCGCTCTCTCGGACGAGGACAACCGGAAAAGGCTTGGCTGGATCGTGGCGGCGATCTGTTCACCGTTGATCCTGACGCTGGCGCTGATCTGCTCTCTGCTCTCCGGCAGCGCGGAGCATAACAACTCCGCCGTCCTGCTCTGCTTCAACGGCGGCAACATTCCGGGCAAAACGCCTGCGGAATATGTTGCTTACATCGAAGATATGCGCCGCAGCTTTACGCTGCTGGACGACGCCATCGCCGCTGTCAATGACATGACGGAGGATAGCGACAGCCTTGACGGTATCCGCGTCAAGGCTGTTTTCTATGCCATTTTCTTTGGAGAGGACACCCCCAGCCGCCGAGCACACCGACAGTTCGTGGACTGCTTCGTGACCTACGAGGAACGTACCCGCACCATCACCGATGAGGATGGGACGGAAACCGAGGAGAGCTACACCGTGGCGATTCCCATTGCGGACATAGCCGCCGTGTGCGGCAATCTTGAAAACGTGCTCCACTTACAGCTCTCCGAGGAGCAGAAGTCCAACGCCGACAGTGTGTACAATCTGGTGCGCTATGGCATAGCCGGAGGTTCAGAGGGCTGGATACCCGGCGCGGATGTGCCGTTTATCGGCGCGGACGGTTTCTGTTCGCCCATCGGTTCAGGCTGGGAGAGCCGCGTCACCTCTGAATTCGGCAACCGCATCGATCCCATCACCGGGAAGCGCAAGGGACACACCGGCATGGACTTGGCAGTCCCCACCGGCACGCCCATCCGCGCCGCGCTGGGCGGAACGGTGACGGTCTCCAAGTACAACGCCGGAGGCTATGGCTACTACGTGTGCATCGACCACGGCAACGGACTCACCACGCTGTACGGTCACTGCTCTCAGCTTCTGGCGAGAGTGGGACAAAACGTGCAGGCGGGAGACATCATCGCCCTCTCCGGCAGCACCGGGCGTTCCACCGGGCCGCACCTCCACTTCGAGGTGCGCGTCAACGGGGAACGGACGAATCCGAGGGCATATCTGCCGAAAGGCTGAAAGGAAAACTAATTATGAATACTGCAATAAAACCGATCACGCCGGAGCGTGAGCAGGAGTTGGTTGCGAAGCTCGTGGATTTTCTCAGCAGCCGCTACGACGCTGGGAATCTCTATGACATTCTGCGTCACGGACTCGGCATGGATCACGGCGACATGGAGGCGCTGGGCTTCCAGCTCCGCGACTACTACGAGGAGGTCGAATAACATGGCATACGAAAAAGTCCCCAGACCGTCCACGGTCTATCACCTGACGAAAAAGGAACACCTTGACAGCATTCTGGACGACGGTGTGATTCGCCGCTTCGATGATACCGAATGCTGGTTCTGCGAGAGCCTCGATAAGATGCGGGCATACATGGCACAGACGGTTCTCTGTGAAGGCAAGTCTTATTACGCCGTGGGCGGTCAGCTCTGCCGCTATCCCAAATTCGTGCCGGAGGATTATGTTCTCCTCAAACTCACGCCCCGTGGCTATGAGGATAACTGGTACCGCTGGAATCAGGAGATCCCTCCCGGCAGTTCCAGAGAACTGATGCAGGCAGCAAAAGAATTCTCCATGCTGAAAATCGGCTACCGCGGCGATATGGCGTTCAAGGAACCGGAGGTTATTGATGTGCCGAAATTTCTTTCCGGGGAGATCGTCAGCCATAAGGAACTGACCTCCAGTGAAATGTGGGGACTGATATTTGAGCGGACCGAGGCAGAGATGGCAGCCTATATGCGCGGGCTGGATCAGCTGGAACGGGATGAACTGATTCAGTCTGCAGCGGAGATATCAGCCATGCAGGTTTGCCGCGGCAGGCTGACGGTACAAGGGGAAAGCCTGCCCAGAGAGGAACTTCAATTTTTGCTGCAGGCGGAAAGACCTCTGGAGGTTCTCCGTGAGGCTTGGCTGGAGCATCAGAGCGTAGACGAGGGCGAAATCTTTTCCAGTCTGCTTTCCGGTCTGCGCGAAGAAACACAGAGAATGGAATCCCCGACGATGCAGATGAAATAGGAACGAAGGAATATGCCGACTATGAAAAAAGAAAATGTCACGATCACATTCGAGAGTGAGCAGCTTGCCGCTCTCGAATTTTCACTTAAAAAGAAGAACACCAGCGTGCAGGCGCAGTTGGAGGAGCTGCTCAAATGCCTCTACGAATCCGAGGTGCCGGAGCCGGTGCGGGAGTATCTGGACAGCCGCGCGGCGCCCGCTGCCCGTCCCCGCCGTCCAGCAAGACCGGCGAAGCCGCAGCCGCGGGAGGAGCCTCCCTCCGTATTGGAACAGCCTGTCGGCGAAAGGGCTGGTGACTGAGATGGCGGATCATGTAGACATCACACTGTGGATCGACCGGCGTTGGAAGGATGCCATCGAGAAGCATCTCAAAGTTGAAACCCTGCAGGAGCATCTGGAGAATGTGCTGGATGAGCTTTGCAACCAGCTCCCAGAACGTGAGTACAAACGCATCAGTGCCGAGATCTACGCGGAGGATGCCGTGCGGCGCACGGAGGAAGAAGCAGCCCGCACCTACGCCGCTTACCATGTGACCGAGCGTGGACAGGAGTGGTACTTCAAGACCTCCCCCGGTGAGGAGCTGCTGGATACCGCGGAAAAGCTGCGCGGCTATGTCACCGCAGAGAAAGGCGCTGCGCCGGAGATGTTCATCAGAATGTTTCCGAACGGACGTCCCATCACGGCGGAGGAGTACGACGCGCTCACAGCCCTTCACATGGAGAACACCGGCAAGGAGCGCGGCGTGTTCGATGTGAACTTTGACAAGCGGGAGTTCTCCGCCGTACATGTCATGGATGGCTGGCAGACCTGGGCGATGCGGGATGTATCCGTGGCGGCGTACCATGCCACCCGGTCGCAATTCGCGTCGAGCGATGGTCAGTGGCGCAAGTTGCTGGATCATCTGAGCGGCAAAGAGATCACCTCGGCGGGACACCTCTCCGCGCGGAATTTTTCCTTCAGTGATGAGATCATGATGGAGGAAGACGGTAAGCTCAACTTTTATGTGGACGCAGATTTTGATGTGGATGCTGCCTTCGGAACCTTCGTCCTCACGGACAAAAACGATGACTGGCTCAACATCTATGCCAACTACGACATCGCGGAGGATAGACCCTGCGACACGCTGGCGCTGACGCTCTGCAAGGGTGACGGCTCCGAGGAGAGCTGGAGCTATCCGCTCAACGCAGCCGAGCAGGATGTCCTGCTGCGCAAGATGGAGGAATACTGTCAACAGCAGACCGGCATGAGTCTCCACGACTACGCGCAGCAATTCCGCGAGGAACCGGAACAGCAGCAGGGGCCGGTGATGAAGCTGTAGGTACAAACGCAGGCACAGCAAGGCTGAAGCACTCACGGCTGCGGAAACAACAGCGTCCAGGCTGCGCGTGCCTGCGGGCCCGCGGCGCCGCCGAACTGCGTCAACCCGCCCTTGGCGGGCAGCCGCAGTTTGGCGGCTGTTATTCTGCTCCCGCGGTTTTTCTCCGTCCCGAATTTGAAAGCGTTTTGCGCAGATTTTTGTGCTTTCAAATGTGCTGCGCAGGGCGGCTCCCCGTTTCCCCGCACCGTTCGCCCTGTGTGCCGCTGTGTGCGCGTTTAAGGGATGGGGTGGAGGGTGTACCCGCCAAAGCCCATTGAAGCGAGTGTTGCGGCGTTTGTGGGCGATGTGCAAAAAATCCGTGTGGATACGGCTTCGACGATGGAGAAATGAGCCTTTGGGGAGAGTGTTTTTCCTCCTGACCATGCCCTGTTCCGGAGGTTTTTGCCCCTTATTTACCCGTTCGATTGTGGAACAAGATAAAGGGCCGCAGTCGCAAGCGCCCGCGGCCCGCCCACAAAGCCCCGCAGTGCGGGGCTTTTTCGCGCTTTCCAAAGCGCAGTCTATTTCAGCACATTTCAGAAAAACCGCAGTCTGGTTTCCAAAAAGGCACGGCATTTCCGGCACTCGCGCCCCTTTTGACCGACGGCAGGGAAAGGAGAACACCGATGGAAGAAAAAGTGAAAAAGAAAACGACATTCTGGCTCCCGCCCGACATAATCGACCGCATGGACAGCTGGCTGAAAGCAGATAACTGCCGCAGCCGCAATGAATTCGTAGAAAAGGCCCTGCGGTTCTACATGGGCTATCTCGGCACGGAGGACAACACCGCCTACCTCTCGCAAGCCATCCTCACCGCCATTCAGGGTACGCTGGACGACAACAACAACCGTCTGCGGACGATTCTCTTCAAGTGCGCGGTGGAGCTGAATATGCTCTGCCACACCATCGCCGCCCACTTCCGTACCGATCCCATCCACACGCGGGAGCTGCGGGCCTACGCGGTGGATGAGGTGAAGCGCACCAATGGTCAGGTGAGTTTTGAAAACGCGGTGCGGAGCCAGCGGCGCATAGAGCCGGATGACGCATGGCCCGGATCGTACTGATCTCGCCCTACCTCAAGGGCGGACAGAACGCCGCGAAGCTGGCCCAGCGCACCCGCTACGTCGCCACCCGTCCCGGCGTGGAGCTGCTGGCGGATGAGCGCAGTATACTCCCCGCCACAAAAAAGCAGCAGGAATTCATCGCACGGCTGCTGAAGTCCTTTCCCTCCTGCTGGGAACTCATTGAGTACGAGGAATATCTGGATCACCCCACCCAGGGCAGCGCCTCCGCATTCATTCAGCAGGTGAAGGAAGACTACATGGAGGCGCTGGAGCAAAAGGAAAATTTTATCGACTACATCTCCCACCGTCCCGGCGTCCAGAAGGACGGTGAGCACGGGTTGTGGGACGCCAACGGTAAGGTACAAAATCTTGCGCAGGCGGTACGGGAGGTAGCGGAGCATCCAGGAAATGTGTGGACGCCGGTGGTGGCGCTGCGCCGTGAGGACGCGGAGCGGCTTGGCTACGACAGCGCGGAAAACTGGCAGGCTCTGGTGAACGCCTCCATCTGCGACATCGCAAAAGCGTATAAGATTCGACCGGAAAACCTGCGCTGGTACGCTGCGTTCCACCAGAAGCCAAATCAGGTGCATATCCACATGATCATCTTCTCCGCAGATCCAAAGGAGGGCTACCTCACCAAAGAGGGTATCCGGGAAATGAAATCCGTCTTCGCCAGACGGATCTACCACGCGGATCGGATGCACATCTACCAGCAAAAGGATACCGCGCGGCAGGAGTTGCAGGCGCAGACCCGCAAGGCAATGGTGGAGTGCATCGCGCAGCTGGAGCATGGCTCAATGGATAATGCGCGGCTGGAGCAGCTCACCGAGGAGCTGGCGGAACTCCTGCTGACGATCAAGGGCCGAAAGGTCTACGGCTACCTGCCGCCAAGGGTCAAGGCCATCGTGGACGCCATCGTGGAGGAGCTGGCGAAGGATGAGCAGGTGTCCGCCGCCTATGAAACGTGGCAGACGCTCTACGAGCAGGTGTGCTTGGACTACGATCAGCGGCCGCGCAAGCGTCTGCCGCTCTCCCAGCAAAAGGAGTTCCGGAGCGTCCGCAATATGGTCATTCAGGAAACACTGCAATGGATGGCTGAGCGGCAGCGGTACGCCGATGTGCGGAGAACTCCTTCCATGCAGGAAGGACCTATCATCAAAAAAGATGCCGCAGAAGCCGCGCCAAAGAACTCTGAGATCACGGCATCTCTCGCGTCAACGCAGCCCAAATCTGACCGTGCGGCGAGTGCCGCACCAGAAGATCCCGGTTCCTCTGATGATGCCGCATCTAAGGGCACCACGCCGCCTGCGGTTGAAGATGCACCGGCTTTTTCTCAGTGGTCAGATCACCCCGAACAGCAGAAAGGGAGCGCACCGGCAGGAGCGGATCACCGTGCCCACACGGTGGGTGAAACCGTCGTGCGGATGCTGCATCACATGAGCAGAATTTTTGAAGACAACAGCAAGATCGATCAGATCCACCGCGGCTTGCAGATCGACCGCAAGCGCCGTCAGGAATTGCAGCGCAAGCGATTGGCAATGGGACACAAGCCGGATGACCATGAGGAGCAGACATTCAGATAGCGCAAAGCAGAATTATGAAAGGACATGTCATGAGCAAATTTATCTATTTCACGCCGGAGGAAAAAGCGCGTGCGCAGAACACGGATCTCGTGTCTCTGCTGCGCGCCCAGGGGGAACGACCCGTGCGCTCCGGCCGGGAGTTCCGCACTCCCAATGATCCCAGCATCACCGTGCGGGGCAACAAATGGTTTGATCACTCCGCGCGCGTCGGCGGCTATGCCGTCAGCTTCGTGCAACGTTATTACCGTCTCCCTTATCAGGAGGCGGTTTTGCTTTTGCTGGGCAGAAAGAATGGAAAATCGTATGAGCAGGCAAAGCCCGCAAAGGAGTCTCCGAAGCCCTTCGCGCTGCCGGAGCCATATGGAACTATGCGGCGTATGTATGCCTACCTCATGCGTCAGCGCCACATTGACCGGGAGGTCATTTCCTATTTCGTACATGAAAAGCTACTCTACGAGGACAAGCATCACAACTGTGTTTTCGTGGGGCTGGATGACAGCGGTGAGGCGAAACACGCCCACATCCGCAGCACCAACAGCGAGGGTCGGGTGTTCCGCATGAACATTGAGGGCAGCGCAAGCGAGCATTGCTTCCACAAAGGCGGGACCGACAAGTCCCTCTATGTGTTCGAGGCGCCCATCGACCTTCTGTCCCACATTACCCTCTATCCCTACGGCTGGCAGGAGCACAGCTACGTTGCCTGCTGCGGAACTTCCATCCAGCCGGTGCTGGAACGGCTGCGGCAGAATCCGAAACTGGACATGGTGTATCTGTGCCTCGACAACGATGACGCGGGCAATGACGCCTGCGACCGTATGATGGATACGCTGGAGGACATGGGCTTGGATGTGGAGCGGCTCTGCCCGGTGCGCAAGGACTGGAATGACGATCTCTGCGCCAAATTCGAGAGGAAGGAGAAAGACGCATGAATGAAAACGTATGGCCCCTGATTTTGCTTGGCGGCGGCCTGCTGGCATTCTTGCTCGTAGTGTCCTTCCTCTCCAAGAATTATTCTCTCAACAATTTCAAGAGCAAAACCGTTGGCGACGGTCAGCACGGCACAGCCCGGTGGGCAACGCCCAGGGAGATCAGCAAAACATACCGGACGGTACCGTTCCGTCCCCGCCGCTGGCGCAAGGGAGAGGAGTTGCCTACGGAGCAGGGACTCGTCCTCGGCAGCATGGGCGGCAGAAAGCGCAGAGCCAAAAGAGGTGTGATTTCGCAAACTACTCACAAGCTGCTGGAGAGGCTCCGCCGTCCTACAGCGGGAAAAAAAGAACAGCGAAAGCCGAAGAAAAAGAAAACGGCAATTTCCAAAATCAAAAATGTCGTGGAAGATCAGCAGGATGTCCGCGCGCTGGTGGACAGCGATGATATCCATTGCCTTATGATCGGCGCTTCCGGCGTGGGCAAGACTGCGTACTTTTTATACGCGAATTTAGAGTACGCCAGCGCCAGCGGTATGAGCTATCTGGCGCTGGACACCAAGGGAGACTTGGCGCGCAACTACGGTGCCATCGCCTCCCGATACTATGGCTACAAGGTATCTGTCATCGACCTGCGCAACCCAACCCGCTCAGACGGTTTCAATTTCCTGACGCTGATGAATCACTACATGGATATTGCGCGCAAGCATCCGGAGAACCTCGCTGCCCGAGCGCGCGCAGAGAAATACGCCAAGATCCTCGCCAAGACCATTATCAACCCGGACGGCGACGCTGCCCAGTATGGTGAGAATGCTTTCTTCTACGACAGCGCTGAAGGTTTGCTGACTGCCATTGTGCTTCTGCTGGCGGAGTTCGCACCACCAAAGGATGGGGAGCCGGAGAAGCGGCACATCGTTTCAGCCTTCAAGCTGGTGCAGGATTTGCTGGCGGTGCCGAAGTCAAGAGGCAAGAATGGCTTTCAGCTGCTCATGGATGAACTGCCACCGGAGCATAAGGCCCGGTGGCTGGCAGGCGCCGCCCTCACCAGTGCGGATCAATCTATGGCTTCGGTCATGTCCACCGTCATGTCCCGCCTCAACGCCTTTCTGGATACGGAGCTGGAACAGGTCATCTGCTATGACAGCCCCATCAATGCCGAAATGTTTGCCTCGGAGAAGTGCGCCATCTTTCTGATTTTGCCGGAAGAAGATCCGGCAAAGAATTTCATCGCGGCGCTCATGATCCAAAATCTGTCCCGCGAATTGTTCTCCGTGGCGGATGAAACCGGCGGCAGACTCAAAAACCGCGTGGTGCTGTTTTGTGATGAGCTGGGAACCATGCCGCCCTTTGACATCCTGCCCCTATTCAGCGCAGGGCGCTCCCGCAGACTGACGCTGGTGCCCATCATCCAGAGCCTGGCCCAATTGGAGAAGAACTATGGAAAAGAGGGCGCGGAAATTATATGTGACAACTGCCAGGACACCATCTTCGGCGGCTTTTCGCCCCAGAGCAAAACAGCCGACGCACTCTCCGCCGCCCTCGGCAGCAGGACCGTGCTGTCCGGCTCTGTCAGTCAGGGAAAGGAGAGTAGCCAGTCCTTGCAGATGATAGAGCGCCCTCTCATGACGCCGGATGAATTGAAATCCATCCCCAAGGGAGAGTTTGTGGTGATGAAAACGGGAACTCATCCCATGCGCACCAAACTGCGCCTCTTTCTGGATTGGGGCATCACCTTCGATCCCGATGGTTACCGGATGCCGGAGCGGGCAGCCCGAAAGATCGCCTACATAGACCAGGGCGAACTCATCCGCAGCATCCATCGGAGCTGCACAAAGAGTCCCTATAACATGGAGGGAGGCAGATGAGTCAATTCAACTTTATCTACGCCGAGGAGCATCTGAGCCACCGGGAGAAGACAGTCTATATCTACCTTCGAGATCGGGCAGACGCCTCCGGCGTCTGCTGGCCGGGGATCAAGACCATTGCCCGTGAATTGGGACTTTCGCCGCGGACAGTCCAGCGGGCTCTGGCAGATCTTGAGCGCAGGCAGCTCATCGAGAAGCGGAACCGCCGCCGCTCCAACGGCAGTCTCACCAGCAATTTATATCGGCTGACCAAGCAGAAAACGTCACAGCCTCCCGCCAAGGGGGACTGTGACGTTTTTACTCTCAAAACTCTGTCCATAGGGTAGCGTCATCATGGCGCATCCAGAAGAACCTACTCTACCGGAGGATACAGGACAGAGAAAGAACAAAAATATGGAGGAACTTATGAAGATGATCGTTAGAAGAACAGCATTGACGCTCATGCTTCTGGCGCTGGTGTGGCTACTGCCGGACAGTGCGTCTGCTGCCTGCAAGAGCTTTGTTGATGTGCCGGACACGGCAGAGTGCTGCGAGAGTGTACGGTATCTGGCAGAACGTGAGATCGCTGCCGGAACGGGAAATGACTGCTTCTCGCCGGAACAGCTCATCACTGTGGAGCAGTGGGCTGTCATGCTCTGCCGCGCCTATGGTGCGGAAACTATCGGTGACAGCTGGCAGGATGTAGGTCGAAGCAGCGTCGTGGAAGCCTACCGGCAGGGCTGGCTGAACGAAACCGCACTCTCCGCGCCCAATATCCAGCTATGCCGGGGAGCGTTGCTCAAAAGCGCCTTTGCAGATTAATTTTGTTCTAACACCCACGGCGAGTCTATCTTTTCACTTAAGGATGACATCTTGCTCTACGGTAGCCCAGCAGAGCGATTCTCTTGGTATACAGCTGTCAGTTCATTACGAAGTAATTCAAGCGCTTCACGGCTTCTTTGTGAAGCTGCAAAGAAAGTGTTGTTTTCCACTTCCGCATAAGGAACATATGTTGGAACAGTGTCTATCGGTATTACGACATCCTCACCTTCAGTATAAGAGAAAACAGGGGTAACTATCGTATTGCAAAGATAATAAATATTGGTAGGCGACTTCTGTGCTTCGGGCAGTTCAACTTTTCCTTCAAGGAAAATCAGGTAATACTGCCCATGACGCATAGTGTTTACGAACCCGAGATTTGCAGTCATATCATCGAAAAACAAACACCATGAAGCCCGCGTGATATAGATCTGCTCGCCAATCGTTTCGTCAATCAAATCAGAGCCCTTCAAAATATGTACAATTTCTACCGGCTGACGAAGCGTTTTAAACACTGCTTCAATCCCTCCAACCGGAGCAACCTGAAGTACAATAGGCGCATTTTTCAACTCAGTCGGGAGTAATGCGGCATTTTCTACAGCTAAGTTCTCCGGCAATTCTGCAACGCTGAAATGGTTTAGATATTCAGGCTCTCTCGTTATGTCCGTATAAGTTGAGCGTTTAACCAAACCGATAATCACCGCAATTATAATAACCGCTGCTAAAAAAAGCGAAAAAGTTCGTTTCATTCTTTCACCATCTCAATCTTATCGATACGCCCATCGTTGATATGGTAAATAACATCAGCCAATGGATAAATATCTTCTCTGTTATGGCTTGCAAGTAATACTATTGCGCCTCGCTCTCGTTCCTCACGGATTATTGTTCTCACGTTTGCGGCACTTTCCTCATCCAAAGCGTTGGTCGGTTCATCAAGCATGATCACATCAGGACGCTCCATAATCGCCTGTGCTATAATCAGCCGTTGCTTCATTCCGAGAGAATACTTCTTATACAATCGTGAATCCGCGGGATCTAATCCGACTCGATTCATTGCGAATCGAATATCATCAGAAGTGATACTGCGTCTCAGGTCGGCAAGCTCTTTCAAGTTGTCAAATCCTGTCAGGTTTGGATATAACCCCGCATTTTCAATAACAATTCCGAGACTCGGAAGAACCTCGATATTTTTGTGCAGAATCTGGTTGTTCCATCGTATCTGCCCCGAATCAATACGTATCAACCCTGAAAGTGCGCGAAACAGCATCGTTTTACCGGCACCGTTGATGCCAACAAATCCATAGATATGGCCCCCTGATAGCTGTAAGTTGATATGATCAAGGATCATATTCCTTTTTATCGATTTGCAGATATTCTCAGCAATAAGCTCCATTTATGCCACCTCGGTTTCTATATTTGAAGAAATGATTTCCTGCCGACAGACTATGAATATCGAAACAAACACCGCTACAGAGGACAAGCCCAAGAAAAAGGCGACCGAATCGTTCAACGAGATGCCTGTTTCAATCTGATGGATATAGAAATCCACTTCACTAATTGGGCTATTATGCCAACTGAGGATCAGATGTGCAATGGGATTAATACTTAATAAACGGGCGGCAGCACCGTTCTCCGGCTCGCAAAACTTAAGTGCCATAACGAGTACAAGCTGACTTCCTATAACAAAAGCATAGCTCGCAACTTCCTTGATCTTGAGAGACAGAAAATTGATTGTTGTTGTCGTGATAAAGAGCCAGAGAGAAAAGATGGCAACATAATATCCGGTAATTGTCCATGCGGTCCGTGATAACATGAGCCGCTGCTGCATAATAAGTATCAGCAGGCTTGGGACAAGTAAGAAGGCGGAATATAATATAGAAGCAAGCAAAAGCTCAAACTGTTTTTTTGCAAGCCATTTCTTTCTCAACTGACAACGCGAAAAATAATACACACTGCCCGTGCAGAAGTAATCGTAGTAAGAATTCCCCATAATAGCTTGGAATGCAAAAAGAGGAAAAAGTCGAAACGTCATGTTGAAAAGCGATGGGAATTCAAAGGACGTGCCGACATAACTCATCCGGAGGACCAAATCAATCAGGCTGACACTTTCTGGAGACAGCAGCATGTCAAGCGTTGCAACAAGTGAAAGGACCGTTCCTGCTGCAATAAGGTCATTACTTCTTTTCACGAAAATATCACCTCAGTTGCAGATATCCCTTTTGGAAAGCACAGCTACAGCAGTGAGCGAGAAAATCAGCATACTCAACAGGAAAACTACAAAAGCAGCATAGTTTTTAAGTGTGCCGTCATAGAACATCAGATAGTCAAAATACGAGGTGGAAAACTCACCGGGAACAGATCCTCCCCAAATCTGCAAGACATAGAATAAAAGATAAGTCGGAAGGAAAAGCACCAACTTATACTTTCCTTTCAAGAAACCTCCAATGGCAAAAGGAAGCAGTCCGATAACTGCGCTGGTTAGGCTCACAACTACCACATTTAGAACCGCATACAAGTATGGCATTTTCACATATAGAGAGGGCCAAAAGTATCGGCTGACTATTTTCAGATATAAAGGATCATAGCAACTCAAGTTAGATGGATCGCCGAAAGCCTGCAGAGGGAATGCGAGCACGTTTAGAGCTATCTCCAGCAAAAATGGCAGAAAGAAGACCACAAATGTTGTCAGTGCTGCTGAGATTGTGGCGCTGAAATGGTATCTTTGTTTCCCAATTCGAGAGCAAATATATATCTCATATCTCGTCTCTCTATTTTCCAAGAGTACAAATGATGCTGGGATAACCGCAAGAAATGGAAAAAGCTGCATGAAATAGAACCCCAGCGGATTATCCGTTGCGACCAGTAGCCGCAGCTTCATGGGATGATACATATCAATGACATCATAGCCAGCATACCTGAAGACATTTTGTAGGTAATTCGCTAAAACAAAGCCAAGGATCACGGCAAAAACCGCTTTGCACTTTCTGGTCTTTAGATTGTGTTTAACTTGTGCTAAGATAGAATAAAACATTTTTGACTCCTATTCGTATTGTCCCTCAGAATCACTACACGACACACTCTCTATGTTAATGACAGTTACTTCGCATCATAAGTTACATCGGCATACCCTTATGCACTCACGGGCATTTTCGAGTCGTTGATTCTGAGGGTTGAGCAACTCCATTGATGCTCCAGGTAAGAACCAGTCGATAGGTCTTACCACTTTTGACAGTGCATTCGCCAGAAACAGGTACACGATACGTCCCAGCAGCGCTCCACGAGTCAATGTAAGTGTTACCCTGATATAAAGTAAGTTTTGCACTAATACGGTCTGATGTACTAGCGGTACAAAGCGCAAATGCATTAGCAGTTGTATCATTAAAGGACAACTCTGGTGTAGCCGTGGGAACACGTAATACAGCCGCTTGTGCAGTATTAGCCATTGCAAGCAAAAGAACCGCTATCAAGGCAAAGACTCTTTTCTTCAATAAAGGCACCTCCTTTCTTACTATTTATCAAGAATTTGCGCTTTCTGACAAATAGATGAAAAAGGAGATGCCTTTCTTACAAAAAAGAGACAATTATTCAATTTTTGGCGAGTTAACCAAAGAAACGCTCTCAGCCATGTGCACAAGGTCATCTGTGCTCATCTGCGCTTGAACAGTAAACTGAATGTTACTCTGCGGGTCGATCCATGTAATAGCATTGCTATCATTTTCCTGGTCTGCAGCAAAAAAAATATAAGCTATATTGAGGATGCGGTGGATGGAGTTGTACCGAAAATCGTAGCAATTAATGGAACAGATGGAATCGATGCAGTGTCAGAAGCAACCTGCTCATCAAAGGCAATTGTTAATGCAGTAAATAATGCGTTGGAAAATGCAACAAAAAAAGAGGAAAAAACGGTAGATACAACAGCATTAAGTGAGGCAATCGCGTCGGCAGAAGCACTGAAAGAAGCAGATTACACAGCAGAAAGCTGGGAAAATATGCAGGATAAACGGACGGCGGCAAAAGAAGCGCTTGCAGCGAAAGAATCACAGGATGCAGTGGATCAGGCAGCAAAAGCTCTGACAGATGCAGCAGGTGCACTGGTGAAAAAAACTCCGGAAGTACAAAAAGACGTGTATGTATTGATGAATATCCCATATGCTGATTTTTATAAAGCAGAAGGAGTGACAGGTGCAGATGCCGTTTCATCAGCAACAAAGCAGAAAACCAGAGCTTCGCTGGCGTCAGGCTCTTATCATGTAAACAGTGATGGTTCCGATATTACTGGTGTGACATTTCCGGTTAAGATTAGTGATGTATCTGCATTAAAAAAATATACACAGATTACAGATGACAGTGAAGTTACGATTACAACAAATATTAAAGGAAAAGAAAATACTGTTACATATAAAGGACAAGATGCATTATTTGAAAGCGCAAGCTATTCTTATTACACATTAAGTGATACACCATCTTATTATAAAGAAGCAACGGTAAATGCAGATGGAACATTTAACTTCAGTGAGGTAAAAGGAGAAGCTTCCAAAGTAAAGCCTCTGTCCGATGCTACAACAGAATTTAAAACCTCGTCTAATTATGGTGATTACCAGTTAAATATAAATGGTCTTCCAACAAGTATTAATACAGTATATGGTGTTGTGATTAGTACAAAAGAAGGAAGTAATTACGGTCTTCGTCATGTAGAAAATATCTGGAAGCTTAAGGAGCAGAAGCAGAAGCTCGCATGGAGCACTGGATTTGTAACAGAATCACATGGAAACAAACTTGATTCCAAAGATTATGCTACCATGATGGGACAGACGATTAATAAAGTAACTTACTACACAAATGATGGTATTTATGAAATCCAGATGGACCAGAAAGTAGCGAAGAAATTTGATGGCGAAGTATCAGTGGCAGATATTTCTACCAAATCAGATACAACATCTGTTGTGGTAAGTGGACTTCCAAGTGATTTTGAAGAAGAATACAAAGTTGATGGAATCGGAATCGATGAAGATGCATATTCTGTGGAAATTAAAACAGAAGGTAAGACTACTACAAGAACAATTAAATTCAAAAAAGCTCTTACAAAAGGTCGATATACCGTTACACTTAGCGATAGGAGTGGCACTTATGTACCGATTTCAACTACTTTTAATGCTTATACAGAGACAATGCCGGTGAAATATAATGAAGATAATAAAGCACCGGCAGTTGTAAAGAATGACGATGTTAATGAAGAAGAATTCCAGACATATTTAAAAAGTATTAATTCTGTTACAGTGAACGGAAAGGAATATGCAGCATCTGGAGAGAAAGCAGTAAAACTAATTACAAAAGATGGAAAACTTGATCTTACACAAGATGCGTTTAAAGATGCAAAGGCAGGAGACGCATTTACTGTAACAATTGCAGAAGATGGATATCAAGCATACACATTTACTTATAAAGTAGCAGGAGAGGACAGAGCGTATTCCTATGTTTATGTAGGAATGAACTGGTCAGAATACTGGGCAAATGAAGGTGTGTATGCAGCCGGAAATGCCGAAGCATCCGGTGTTACTGATTCTCGTAATGAATATGATAAAGGCGCTTTTGATACCGTTACAAGAGCAACTGCAAATCATGGCTTACATAGAGGAAGTTTTCAGTGTACGGCAGTGATTAAAGATACAGATGGTAATCAATATAACCTGTCTTACTGGGACAAAAATGGAAAAGCAGTGATGACAGATGGCAGCATTTATACAAGAACTACAAATGCAGAAAAGAAGGCTGTATTTACTGCAGAAGATGGAAGCTCATTTATTCAGGCAGATTACAAAGTGACTGGTATAAAATATGTTCCTGTTAAAGTGAAAACAGCAGATTTAAGTGCATTGAAAGAAAAATATGTGGTTGTAGAAAATGGAGGCACATTGATTGGCGGATTTTCTGAAAACCAGCTTAAATCATATACAGCAATTGCAGATGTAACAGCGAATACGAATGGTCTTAAAACAGCTGAAAAACAAGAAGATGGAAGTTTTGCATTCTCTGAAAGAACAACAGGTTCCTATTCAGGCTTAAAAGACACACAGCTGACAGTGGCATCTGATATCACACCGAATGTCAGAGAGACAAAAGATGTGGGAAGCTTTGGAGAATTTATCCGTGTAGATTTAAATGGAAACTATGGTGGGCTTGGTTCTGCGATGCAGGCTGTTGAATGGACCTATTATGGAGATGATG
>OGXE01000490.1_pt1 | contig 35958 bp, 30 predicted proteins | sample 1576181 | NCBI WGS metagenome assembly OGXE01 (sample SAMEA3541478, study PRJEB24748) | human gut metagenome | biome: human gut; feature: human-associated habitat; material: faeces | place: China | collected 2012 | reverse complement strand
CTCGGTTCTAGAAAGAAGTGGAACAACGCGTGTTTTATCTCCCTTTCCGGTTATTCTTATTGTTGCAGGTGCGCTAAAACGAATATGAACTATTTTAATATCTGCAATTTCTTGAACTCTGGCGCCAGTGTCGTACATAAGACTAAGAATGGCCAGATCACGGCGACCGTATTTGGTTTTTATATCTGGTTGTTCAAGAAGTAATTTTATGCCGTCAATAGTAAGATATTTTAACCCAGGTTCTGGTTGCTTCATTGGCCGTATGGCTAAATTTTCCTGACATTGCAGGGCACAGTCTGGTAGTGCGAATTGCAGATACCTGAAAAATGATTTTAATGCGCCTAATCGTTGATTGCAGGTACTTGCCCCACAATTTCTTTCCTTTTTGAGCCATAGCATAAAATCTTCAATTTGTTGAACATTAAGCATATCTAATGTCAGCAAATTTGGTTTTATATGTTTTTCCGTATCGTAAAACAAAAGCAGTAACCGAAATGTGTCACGATACGTAGCTATTGAATTAGGACTTAGATTTCGTTGTATTGGCAAGTATTCTGTGAAAAATTTGGTCATGTGATATGCAAAATCAGGTGTTTTATTCTTCATACATCACACCTCCGACTTCTGGAAATACATGCCCGGTTAGCTCGTCCATTTGTTCTAGCACATCTGGAAAAGCTTCAGCGGTTAATTTTAAATAATACTGTGTCGAAGCAATGCCTGTATGTCCAACGTATTTAGACAAAATAGGAAGCATCGCAGTAAGGTCAACACCTTCTTTCGCCCATTGGTTTAATCTATGACATATAAATGTGTGACGTAGATCATGAACCCGTGGTCCCAGTTCCTTGCCAAGATATGGGATTCCTGCTAACCATAGTTGTTCGCGAAAATGTCGTTCTATATTACTTACACAATATCCGGTTCCGTCTTTTTTGAAGAAGAATGGAAAGTCTTCTTCATGATCATTGTGAACAGATTCTGTATATGTTCTGCATCGAGCTGCTAGTGTTGCTGCCATTGGAACGAGTCGTTCATTTCCGTTTTTGGAATCATGAATATGAATAATTCCACGTTCGATATCAACATCGCCAACTGTAAGATTAAGAAGCTCCGATATGCGGAAACCGCATCCATAAAGCATCCGGTATAAAAGCGGAAACGAGAGATGGCGGTATGGAGAATTTGGAGTATATTCCATTTGATCTAAAGAAATAAATAGTTTCTTAATCTCTGCTTTGGTGAATACATATGCCGTATGTTGTGAAAAATGATATTTTTGCGGTGGGGCTATATAGCCGGAGTAGCCTTGGCTGTTTAAAAATATAGCAAAGTGTTGAAGATACATAATCCTCGCTGATCTTGTAGTATCATTTTCATTCGGCCGTTTTTGTGACCAAGCCAGAACAATTTCTTTCGACAATTCGTAATTTTTCACTTCATATCGTTTGCTGAATGTATCAAATACATGTAATGCGTTATATCCACCCACATAATCATATCCTAGTGCCTGCTTTTGCTTTACAAACAAATCCAACATGGGAGCAAATGGTCCATCAAAAGATCCAACTGTTCTTTTCTTCATAAGTCCACCTCCAATCCACACAGGGCAAGTTGCTTTATACTGATTCTCAAGTAAACTTCTGTGCTTGAGATATCTGCATGTCCAAGTGTTTGTGATATAACAGGGAGAGAAACATCATTTTCAAGCATTCTGGTAGCCAAACCGTGTCGAAACGCGTGCATTCCAGTACGTTTATTAGCGGGAGTATTGATACCTGCTGTTCGCATCTGTCGTGGAATAACATTACCAAGAGAATGTAATTCTCCATAAGGATACATATGAGACACAAAAATGTTTTTAACATTAGTTTCTGGACGCCCATTTTTTAAATAATCTATGATAGCCCAGCCCACGTCATCTGGTAGTGGCAAAGAAAGTGCGTGCCCAGTTTTTTGCTGACAAAACGAGATGAGTTTATCGTCCCAGTTAATGTTTGAAAATGTCAAAGTTCGGATATCGCTACTTCTAATTCCTAATCTTGCTGCAATCAGAAAAATGGCATAATTTCGTTTACCGATAGGATTTGAATGATCCACAGAATTAAGTATTTTTTCAATTTCTGTGTCGGTAAATGTGCTGGGGATTTTCTGTTGGCGGATGTTTTTTACGTGAGGGATGAAATCCGAAAGCGGAGTGTCAATAAATCCATTTTCATATCCAAAAGTTAGTAGCCTGCGAATTTCGCGTAGTGATTCAGAGACATAAGTTGTAGAATATCTTGCAAGTGATAAAATATAAGTGTTTATAATAGAGCCTGTTACAGACTTAAAATCTCGAATCCCAATATCATAAAGATAATCATGAAATCGCATAAGCCTTCCACGTAGCTGTTTCATGGTGCTTTCGGAAAAATGTCTATGCTCCTCAGCTTTTAAGAATTCCGAAAAAAGATCATGTAACTCTTCCGAAAAATCTGTTGATGGTGTACAATACTGACGGAAGATAACGTGAAATTGTGTAAAATCTGAAAGCATGTTCACAGCTCGTGTGATGCGATACATAGAATCACGTTTTTCTAAAGCTTCGGCACATACATCCTGAAGGAATTGTTGACGAAAACCCTCTGTGAATTCTTGATTGGGCTGAACTGAAGCATAAGACAATATAGATTGCCAAGTTTTATTGTAGGTCTGTACTTGACAATCGCTATATCCCTTTTGAAACATCACCTCCTTTAATTCAGAAACATAGGTTTGCAATTTTGATGTAAAAACCTTATTGAGTCCTTCCATTCTCTTCTCCTTTCTTGCTATAAATGGGTTGTTACATTAATAACCATATCAAAAAGGAAAGAAAATGTTGAGTAATTGTCGTTGTAAAACTAATAAAGAAAGGAAAGAGTCATCTGACTCAACATAATATATGACTCATAAAAAATTAATTTATGTGTAGCTCAACATAAATGATTTTCTTTCCCATGAAAATAGTTTCCTTTCTTTGTAAATATCTATAAATAACAAGGCTCACGGACCCGAAAACTCGTCAGATTTCAGGTCCGAAATCTGTTATTTTGTAAAGTAATCAATTGCATCCTTCCATTCCGCAAGCAATTCTTCCGGAACTTCTGCATTGTCATGGAACGGGATGATAATGTATGCGTAGTCCTTCATTGCAGATTCCAGGACATGCTTCTGATGATCGAGAACATGATTGAACACGAACATCCAATTTTGGATCAGCTTTCCCTGGAGTCCGATAAATTGTGCAATCTTTTGTAAATCCATCTCTTCTGCTGTGCTGACCATGATATTCATGTCTGCGTGCATCATTTCGTTTCTGTCCATGATGCTCAATTCGTTGTACACGCCTTTGTCCTGCACAATAATTCCGCTTTTGAATGCATTAAATCGGTCAACTTCATCTGTGACCTCATGTACCATATAGTTATCCGGTATCGAACACATACCCTTATGATCAAACCAGACATCTACGTCATAGATATCTGTAATTGCGGAAGCTAATGATCCAGCTACATAGCTAGTGCCAACACTGTGATCGATTCCGCTTACAAATACATTCAGACGGCTAAGATGAGGGATTTCTTTTTCTCTCCGCCTGCCAAACAAGGATGGTTTCTTTTGTGGTTCCGGTTTGTTTGACTTTACTTCAGATACTGCTGTTGTCGGTTCCTCTACTTTTGGTTCCGGTTTTGGCGGTTCCTCTGTTTTTGGTTCCGGTTTAATAGGTTCCGGTTTTGGTGGTTCCTCTGTTTTTGGTTCCGGGGTTGGAATCGGTGCTGGAACTGGCTCTGGAACCGGAACTGGTTGCGGAGCCGGAACTGACGGCGGAACCGGAATAGGATCTGGAACCGGAACTGACTCTGGAACCGGAACTGGCGGCGGAACCGGATCTATCTTTGTCTTATCCTTCTCTTTGTCCTCTTCTTTGTCTGCCTTTTTCTTGAAGAACTCCAGTTTTGGCTTCTCTTTCTTAGGTTTCTCTGGCTTCTCTTTCTTAGGTTTCTCTGGCTTCTCTTTCTTAGGTTTCTCCGGTTTCTCTTTCTTAGGTTTCTCTGGTTTCGGGACCTTTTCTTTTGGAGGCTTTTCTTTCGGAACCTTTTTCTTGTCCTCCGTTTTATCCTTTTCCTGTTTTTCCGATTTTTTGATCGGTTCTAATTTCTTCTCATCCTCATCCTTATCCTTCTCCTTAACTTCCTCTTCCTTATTTGTTTCCTTAATTTCAGGAGCCGGAACATCTACCATTTCCCATGTTTCTGCGAACTCATTTGCATCAGAAACGACTTTTTTCTCATGAACTTGTATATCAGAAACAATCGGTTCTTCTTTCTTGTCCTGATCCTCATCCTCAATCTGTTGCTCGGTATCTTTAGTTTTCTTCTTTTTCTTGTTACCAAATCCAAACCGACTGAACAGACTCTGCTTTTCCGGTTCTGGAACGTAGTGATATGTAACTTCTTCATAAACCCAGTCTTTATGGTAAACAGGACGTTTTAATCCCAATTCCGCATAAATACTTGTGACTCTCAAAGAAAGCGGATAAGGACAAACATTGCTGTGATATTCTGATATGTTTGTACTTCTGTAAGTTGTCAAGAATCCGGACAATTCCTCTTTTGATGCTCCAAGAAGGATGACTTCAATCTTGTTCTTTACTGACTGAGGCATCTCAACAAGGAATTGGTCAATGATCGTCTTGTTTTCGAGACGACCTTTGCAGACTAAGTACAGTTTTGTAAAACTGTCATCAAATTCCTGCAGGAATCCAACTTCACCGAATATGGTAACGATCGTATCTTCTGTGATCTCTCCTTCGTAGTCATTTGGATAATACCGGACGCTATTGACTACAAAAGTTCCGTTCTCTTCAAAGTTCGCTTTTGCTGTCTCAAATAAGTTTTCTTTCGTAATCGATTCTTTTAATGCGACGGAGTGGTCACCGTCCGCTATGAAATTTGCAATATGAGTAGCAACTGGTACACAGTCAACATCACTCATTAATGTGAATACGCCAATATTTAGTGCCATCGTTTTTGTACTCCCAATTTGCGTTTACTTCTGTTTTATGAGCGGTTCTGTTTATAAAATAATTGACCGCCTACTTGGTTATCCTAAATATGGCTCTCGAGCAAACAAAGGAATACAAAAAAAAGAGCCAGTTTAATAGAACTGACCCTTCTTTTCCTACTTATAGAGATCTGAGATATAGGCATCCAGACCATTATTTTTTGCGATCGTCTGAGCTTTTGCCATCATCTTTGGTATGTAACGGCGTACCGTTGATTCAGAGACTCCAAGGTTTTCCGCAATCTTGACGTTTGACAGTTTGTTTACGATCCCTAAGAGGAGTCCCAATTCAAAATCAGACAAACCATCAATGACTGCTTCGAGACCGCTGTGAAGCTCATCTTTCCATACGCTGCCAAACAATTCCGAATCCAGCATTTCGCATTTTCTGCTGTTTTCTTTTTCGACCCGGTTTCCTGTCGATATGGCTTCGGTTCCTTCTTCGACGAACGTTACGCGCTGCATATTGTATGTGTTGTCGGCGACTTGACGCTTTTTCGTTGAGTATGACAACTTAACGCCACACGGAGCATAGCCTTCCCAGATACGCCTCTTACTGCCATATTTATCGAATGCGTGCTCAAACGGAAAGCTTGTAATCCCTTCCTCGATTGCCTTGTTAATTGCTTCAATGAAATTCAACATTTCGATCTGGATGATGTCTTCGAAATCGAGACCACAGCTCATAAGTTTCTCTTTGCGGGCTCTTTTCGTAAAAAGAGGTTTATTGGCATTGAGAAGGTTAGACATCGCTTCTTTCTTTTCTTCCTCTGTCGCACTCACGATCAATAAGACTGTATACTGCTGCTCATTATACTGCTGCCAGTCTTTGAATTCTGACTCTCTGCCAGGCATTTTGATCGATAACAGACGTTTGACATCCTGCGACGTCATGGTTCCTAATGTTCCAGTATCTTTAGTCACTGGATTTGGTACATCATTCATATTTTTATCCTCCTTGGATGTGCTAATTTGTTAACCTAAATATGGGTTTTGTCCGTGACAAACGGATTGAGTTTCATAGACGAGTACTATAGTTGTAGTACTGTTGACAAAATGAAAAAGACGTATTGTTTACACAAATGTGTTATTTTATTATTGTTGTTTACTAATTAGTTGGTATTTGTCGTTGAATTGCGACATTTAGATTGCTCGTGTGTTGTGAAAATATGTTTCTTAGAATTGAACTAGTTCAAAAATGTTAATTTACTTCTTTGTTTTGATAATTGTCACTGATACGTGATTGAACTGGAACAAAAGGTTCCGTTTTTCGATTGCTTGAATGTTTGAAAATAATTGTTTGTTTACTCTTGTGTTTTTAGAAAAGGAAACCGGCTCTTATTTACCCCAGGAGATTGTTTACGAATACTGGCAGCATAAGAAATGGAGACGAATGTCTGTAAACGCATATGTCGGAGCCGACTTAAGATGGAGCAAATGATCTGGTGCCGTTTGCGAGTTTCCTTTTCTATTAAATTCATTTTTTTAGTCCTTCAATTTTTTGTCTGATTTATGTATCCCGTCAGATGGGAAACGAAGAAAGCGGCACCGAAATGCTGGAGACGATCTGCTGGCAACAGAAACTTTAGAGACGAATGTCTATGAGGTTGTCCGAATGGACTTTAAAACATTTCGGTGTTTATTTGCGAGTTGCTTTCCTTTCGATGTGTTTACAATATCACTTTTTATTAATCTATGCAATAGGGGACACTTGCATAGATAACACATGTTATTGTATGCAATTATATTAATAACATATGCGGATTTTTAAATCAGAAAAAGAAGACGCAGCCATGGCGTCTTTCTTCAAATATGATTCCCGTCATCGTAATAAATCACAGATATCACGAAATTCTTTTTCTAATTTATCTGCCAGTCGTTCCAATTCTTCTTTCGTCATATTTGGTTTTCTCTGACGATTATAAGACGGCAGTAACCCTTTCTTGTACTCTCTTTTGCAGTCTCTGAGGATTTCCTCAATCGATATCTCATAAATGCTACATAAAATGGCAGCCTCATATAGTTTCAAGTTTCCGTTACCATTTTCAAGGTCAGAAATATGCTGTGCTGATGTTTTGTACTTATATTTATCTTCCAGAATAGAAACCACATCATGCTGCTTTAATTTCTTCTTTCTTCTGCTTTCGTTTAGTTTTACTCCTACATTGCATAAGAAATCTTGTTCCCCTTTATCATGTCTCTCTTTATCAATTGCCATGTGTTATTACCAACCTTATCATCCTGTGTTTTCTATTCCGTTGTTTCTCTTATAAAATCAAACCACTCTCTATAGTAAAAATTCGAATTTTTAAGTACTGGGACATTATACACCATATTTTGATACGTCTCTTCTATGTCTTTTACGTCAGAAGTATCTCCATGATATAAGACAATATATTTGATTTCATGAACATCTGAAAAAGACATCTTCAATTCAACACCAGAAACAACAAAATGTACCATATTTTCAACTATTGCCGCCATGTATTCAAACTTATTAGAATCTGCTTTTCTTATTTCTCTTGTATTTGCTTCGTTTTTGTTTATTTTTGACATTAAATAGGATTCAATTGTATTATGGATACTTATTTCTGGTTCATCGAATATTACATATGTTCTATTTGTTTTCTCTTTGTTATAGAACAATGCAGATGTATCCAAAATATAGAGATCATTTGTCTGTAAATCAAAATGAGCAAGTAATGGCATTATTGGAAACGGATTTGTTTCGATTTCGATAATTCCGTCATCCATTGCAAATATATCCTGTGGACACAGCACATAAAACACATCAGAACCGTTGTGATATATTAAATCCGCAATCAGTTTATTAAATCGCATATATTCGTAAGTACGATGAAATTTCGTTTCATGAAGCAGATACTGCCAGTAATCTACAAGTGAGAGATATTGGTATTGTGTATGTAATAGTTCACAAAACTTCTTTTTTATATCAGATAATCCGACTGCATTTACCGGGTTCAAATACGAATCACCTGTCATTTTTGCAGGACTATAAAACATAAAAACATCTATGTCTTTTGTTTGAAGTTCATTAAGTGTTTCCAGGCTAAGTTCTTTCCATTCGTTCTCTTTTGGATATCGATAACAAATTGGAATTCCAAGTCTGCTCATGCCAATAATATCTAACAAAACAGTCAATTTATCAACACTGTTTTCTTTATAGAGGTCTTTCTGAAAGAAACGGCATATGTTTTCTAAATTCAGACCACCAATCTTTTCTGTTACCGTATGCGTCAAAAATGACAACAGCATTATCCTTCTTTCAATATCTTCTTGTCTGTCATACCCATTTGCGACAATCCATAGAGAAACACTTAATTTATCATTATTGTTAAGCGCTTCGATTCCTGAATTAGTGATCGTATAGCAAAGCAATGTATGCGTAAATGCTTGTTGTATACGACCATCTCTTCTTTCAAGTCTGCTTGGAAAAATAAACCCTTCTTTTTCAAGTGCCTGCAATACATTTGGCAAATAATTAGTAGCTACCGTATCCATTTCCGCAAGATCGCTTTCGATATAAGTGTAGTCGAATACATCTTCCGAATACAGTCTACCAATATATGTTTCCGGATTGTAGTAAATTCCGTCATAAAATCCAAATTGTTCTTCTATCTCGATCAAGGAAGTATACCGGTCGTCATTGTTTTCGAATCCGTTTTTTATCAGACTCAAAACATATCTCACAATAGGATTCGAAAGAAGCGTACTCAGCCACCATTCTGGATTTAAAGAACCTTCGTTTATAACTGCGCTTTCTCCTTGTTCTGTTAAAAATAATGTATCGTTTGATTCGTCATAAGCAATAAGGTTTAAATGGATTGCAAGCGCAAGTATTTCGTCTACTACTCGGACATCCCCATAAGGACGTGGTGCAATGTACTGGACTTCATCAAGATCGATAAACTGCATGCGGGTTCTTGATTTAACAAGCAATTGCCCGAGTCCGCTACATGGACCAGATACTCTTTGCTGCATTGGACCTCGAAATATTGTGTAATCTATGGTTAGAAATTCAGGTTCCGGATCTTTCGTTCTCATTTTATTGATTGCGGAAAACAGATCCGCCTGCATCATATCATTCTTATGTAATACGTCTACAGTTTCCATATATTCATCATATTTCTTGGATTTTGGATAAAACATTGCTAAAAGATTCGCAATCTCATCTTTATTCCATGTTCTTGTTGGCCACGAAAATTGTCGTCTCATAACATGATCCTCCATTTCTGTTTCCAATATTTTCCAATTTTAACCATCATGTCATAGAATACCACATCATTGTTGATTTGTATACTTTTCTTATACGACAAAAAGAGACATACATCGTTTCTGACGTATGCCTCTTTTTCTGCTGTATAGGCTACTCTGCTTTTGTTACATTTGTTGCAACTACACGATCGTTCGCATCTCTGCTTTCCTCGTATGTAACCTTTTCACCTGTGTTTAAGACTTTAAAGCCCTCCATGTTGATTGCGCTGTAATGTACGAATACATCACTTCCGTCTTCCGCTACGATGAATCCGTAGCCCTTCTTGCGATTGAACCATTTTACTGTTCCTGTTTTCATGATTTTTAATCTCCTTGTTTAGTAATAATTGTATAGTCATCTGGGACAAAACCATAGTCCTGTTCCAGTGCCTTTCGATATAATGCTAAGTCCTTTGGATTATTTGCGTCGAGTACTTGGATCGTTCCTACTCGCATTCCAGTTGTACAACATCGGTCGATCCCGAACATATAGACGCCGTCTTTTAATGGATCCATAAATCCGATAAACTCATCTGTAGTTCCATCCGGATACAGTTCCATGAGTTCTATGTCATCTGTAATCCCGAATCGCACACGTCTATGAGCGATTCCTGGACAAAAACCATTTGGCAATGTTTTTAAAATGTCTTTGTTGTTGATACGTATTCTCAGTTTGCTCATATAAAAGTTCCTCCAATTAGTACTAGTGTTGTCGCAAACAATAAATCAGGACCTAGCGGACGAGATTCCTTTAATTTTAGAGGACCGTCCAGATTCTTCTCTCTGATTGCTTTTAGATAAAACAGAACTTCCGCGACAAGAAGCATGACACATTCTGCTAACATACAGTCTACGCTTCCGTATTCCGGTCTCATCAGATACCATGTACAGCCACATACAACAGCCATTCCTTTATCTCCGTTTCCATACATTCCAAACAATTCTAAGATTACAACAAAGATAATTATGGATAATGTTTGTAATGATAGACGACCTGCTTGTGCCGTTTCTAGTATTACAGATAACGGGGCAAGGGAATAAAATACTGAGTTATACAATAGTTTCGATTTCTTATCTGTATATGCTGAGATCAATAACATTGGAAGTGCCATACTGGCATATAGTTTCGAGTATATCGGCAGCTTTATGATGATCAAAACAAATACTGCCAGATAAATACCAAACCATATCTTATCGGATTTTGTCACTGCAATATCCTTAAAATCGGGATCATTCAGTGACATCTTTCCGAACAGGGTAAATACAATACCCAATATAACGAGACATAATATAGTTCCAAACATAACTCATACCCCGTTATATGTCTTACTGCTGAACAACCTTTGTTATGCTGATGTTGTCATGATTCTTTGGATTGTAATATTCTTCATCTGACCTCTCAACATATACCGTAAATGTGACAGCTGCTGATGTTGTGTCATCGCGTGAGATTACATTTCCGCTGCTATCCCATGCAGTTAATACATATGCGTCTTTAACAAGCAGTTTTGAGGACTTAACATCATCCTTTGTGATTGTTTCCATAATATCAACAATATCGCCCTCACGAATAGAACCTCCAACTGCATACGTAGGCTCTGATACCGTATAGGTAAGCATAACCGGGTTTTCGAACTTATCTTTCTCACTGCTTGTGTCTGTAAACCGCTGTGTTGTTACGATTTCGCCTTTTGAAATATTAACGGAAGCTTTTCCGGTAATACCATCAAGGTTTTTCAATGTACTGTCTGTAACCAATGAACTGTTTACGTCTTTCATTTTGAAATATTCGTTCACATTTGTATCATCGATCAATGTCCCTTCTTTGATATCTGCAGCAGCGATAACCACAGATGTTACATTTTTATCTGATAACAGATAGGATTCATAAGATGTTACTCCAAAGCCTGCAACAATGGCAACGAATAAGGAAATCACAATTCTTGTAATCGACTTAGAATCGAATTTGCTCTTATTACGCTGTTCTTGATCCGATCTGCGTTTGCTTTCTCGTCCTTTATTGAATGCCATAATTAATATCTCCAATTCAATGTGTTTATTTGTTAATAAGTTTCTTTACTGGAACCAGCCGTTTCCGTTTAAATCTTTAAACGCATCACTGGTCTTTAAACTTGTTGTCGAGGATGTGCTCACTCTCATTTTACCCTCAAGGTAATCTTTTGAATCTGCATCGATTCCTTCCATATTCCCATCACTTAAGTTTGCAATACTGGATGCTTTTACAGGAAATGATACTTTACTGTAAACGGTACAATCAGTTACCAGTGTATTTTCCGGTGTTTTTGCTGTCGTACTATTAACATCTCCATTCGAATCCCTTGTGACGCTTCCGGCGACTCGTTTCTTAATCTTTGTCTGTATTTCGGAAGCAGTCTTATAGGATTCCACTGCACTGATCTCATAAGAATAAACCGTGCCATCCGAAGCAATGTCGTAGATTACAAACGTATCGATCACAGCTGTTCCAGACGCCAACATATCTCCAGCCCATCCACAGGTTCCGCCTTTAAAAGTGAACGATTCATCGAGACCAACATTACTTTGAAGTACTTTTTCGTAACTTTCAAAGAGTTTTCCAACTTTTGCTTTCTCTTTTGCGTTCATTTCTGTAACGGAACCATCATCAGACAGGGCTACAATACCCAGGCGTCCATCATGCAGTAACACATCACTGTTTGCAATTGTTACAGACAGGTTTGCATTATCGATCGAAGTCTTATAGTTTTCATATAAGGTATCTGCAGCACGAATGTATACAGATACATAGATCAATACCCATACAAGCAAAAAGACGATCGGAATATAGATGTATACACTGCTTCCGTTTTTCTTCTGTTTGAATAATCGTTTTTTATGTCGTAAACGTTCTTGTTTCACAGTAATCCCTCCCTCTTATTCTTTTGATGTACTGTAATACTTGATCGTAATCGGAACATATTCGCTTTCCTCAAACTTAGGAGAAAACAGATCAAACTCAGGATCTGTAGAAAGCCATGTATTTGTGGTGTAAACTACAAATTCCAAACAGATATCACTACCATAACCCTGATGTGCTTTTGTCGTATTGTCTGTAATGTTCTGTGTCGTAACCGGAGCTCCCGCTGTATCTCCTGCGTATCCAAGATCATTTAACTCCTGAACGATCGCATTCTGAATAGATGATGTTGCATATCCGGTTTGCTCCATTTTCAAGATATAACGTCTTGCTACCTGGTTGACTTCAGTCTTTTTGTTAACAGCTCCATTGAATTCCACAAAGGTAAACAATAAAACCGTTAACAAAAGAATAAAGACCATGATGGGAAGAAAGTCATCGAGCATACCGTGCTTTTTCTTATGAAGTTTGTTCTTAAGTCTTTGTACTGTATGCATATGATATCCCTACTTTCTTACAGACGATTACGGAGTCTGTGTTGTGGTTTTGTAAAGATCCTGGATTTTAGTCTGTAATCCACTGTTTGTATCAGTGAGCAGATACTGGATGATTTTCTGCAGTGTGTCTCTAAAGATGATTACAAGTGCGACTGCGATAACCATAAGCATGATCTTGATGATCAGTGTCTCGTCTCCGGATACTTTTCTCTTCATGTTATCCAGTGTGTGTGTTGCAAATACCTTTGCGTTGATGATTGCTTTGTCGAGTTTTCTTACCATGATTTTATCTCTCCTTCTATGGTGTTTATTAGTTCTTATCCCAGAAAAAGAAAGCATTATGCTCTTTTCTGGCACAATATATCTACATCAGAAACCGGTCTCTAACTGATCTGTTCTAATAAGAAACTCAGTTCCTGTTGTATACGTTGTAAATATGTGTGGCTCTTATGCAAAGGAATACATTTTTTACATTCCAGCAAGACCCTGCATAAGTTCCATAACAACTAAGTACAAAAGGATCACAGTGATCAAAGTGAAAAATGTTACCTGAATGAAAGCAGACTCTCTTTTGATCCGATCTTTCACTTTCATTCTGTGTACGAAGTTGTTTGTATCAATCTGTTTTGAAATATCTTCCAACATATCTGCAGATCGTCCTGTATGTAACGCCTGTTTGATTACGACAGAGAGGTTATCAATCTGTTCGTTACAAAATCTGGCATTAAATTGGTCTACAGCTTCATCGATTGTCACTCTGCTTGCTAAAATGTTGTTATTCATTTCGTTTAAAGCTTGTTTCAGTCGTCCGTTTTCGATATTTCTCTGACATTCGATCAAAGAGTCGGTCACATAAACACCAGCTCTCGCATGAATCTTCAAAGTTGTGTAAATTGTTTGGATATCTGTTATCATTTTGTCATTATCCTGGCGGTTACTGAGCCGGATAAAGATATCTGGGGCAATAAAACCAATGATAAGACCGATCGTGATTCCTATAATTTTCGGGATCCATTCATTCGGTGCCGCTATAAATCCAAGAAGTCCGAACCCTCCTGCGCATGCAAGTTTTGCACACACAAAAGCTGACGGATCCATATTATAGTCACGGAACATATACATAACACCGTATTTTGACATATCCGCTGTGATCTTATCTGCATTCAGATAGATACTGTTACTCTTTCCGAGCGCAAGATTAATGGTTCCTTTTGCCATAACCGAAATCTTGTTCTTTTTATCAAAAATAACGGAAACCGCTGTGTAGGCTTCGATCATAATGAATACGATCAGAATCCACTTAATGATAGTGATAATAAGTTGTGCGTTATTCATCTTCTAATGCTCCTTTCGCCTACTCTTCATTTCGTACTGCTCTGTAAATTCCAATCAACAAGATAATAGCCATACCAGTAACCGAAGCCAACCCGATATTTGTCTTAAAAACGTAATACCAGACATCAATATCCGGAAGCATTCCTTTCATCATATAGATGATAAAAACTCCGATAACTCCCATTACAATCATCTCGATCAGGTTATTCTGTTTGATCTCTCTTGTTTCTTTTCGGAATGCGATATATTGTTCCACACTGATGTTTGTCTCATTGATAACACTTTCGTAATCTTCGTTATGAGTACTGCAGACACGAAGTGCATCAAAGATTTCTTTCAGTTTCTTGTAGTTGGTTCTGTCTGTCAGATTCTGTAATGCACCAGATACGTTTCCGGTTGTTCTGATTTCATAGAAACAACGTTCTACTGAGATCTTTAATGGACCGGAAATATATGGAATCGTTTGTCCGAGGATTTCTCCAATCGAACCGCCCATATGACTGTTATTCTTAAGAAGGTTTACAAATTTGATTGTTTCCGCTTCTATACGTGCTGTATTTGCAGAAATCAGACTTTCGAGTGCAAACACAATAATAAGAACCAACAAAAATCCGGTTGCAAGTGTTCCGATTGGCGGAAAATTAAGCAGAGCCATCGTGATAACGACAAGTCCGACACCAAGCGTACAGGATAACAAAAATGTTTCCGGCTGTAATTCTGGGAACTTATCTTTAAGTCCACTGTCAATCAACTTCTGATTGAGTTTTAACATCTTATCTTTTGACTCAAACCGTCCGTTCATTTCGAATTGCTTTCTGTATTCTTCTTCACGCAACCGTTCCTGTTCTTTCGCATCCGCACGCACTTTTGCAATGAATTTCTGCATGACGTTGTGATCGCTCCAGTATTTTGTCAGACTGAGAACAAACACAATCAGTGCGACAAATACGAGAACATTTAACAATAAGACGTACGGTTGCTCGGAATGATACAGGTTTATAATCATGTCTTTTATAAGTTCAAACATATTTCTATTCCTTTCTTTGTGTTTCTAAAAAAGGTGGACATGATTAAGGTAAGAAAGGTACAAGGATCAGAATATACTGTTTTTCTTATCCTTATCCTCATTCTTATCCTTAAACATCCTTATCCTCAAAAATCCTCATTCTAATTCTCTCTCGGATCTTTGAAGAACTCTCCACGTTTGTATACTGGTCTGTATACAAGGTCATGTATTTCTTCACTGTATCCAACAACCTCAGAAATCTCTTCAATGCGGTAGTCTTTCATAAAGATAACGAAACGCATGTAATGCAGCATTCTTAAAATATCTTCACGAGCATAATCTGTTTCGTATTTTACATAGTCTGCTAACTTATTCATGGCTTCTGTTGAACTAACGCCGTGCACAGAGGACCAGCATTTGTGTCCGGTATATGCAGCGTTCATAAAGTAAGCAGCCTCTCCACCTTTGATCTCACCGATGATGAAATAATCAAGGTCTGTCAGTAATCCATTAATTGCAAGATCTTTCAATGTGTATTTGATCTTGGATTCGCCTCTGTTCTGGATTACATGCTGGTACATCATATCAGGGTGATCTGAGAACAGCTCGTCGGACTCCTGAATAACATCACCAGAACAATCTTCCGGAATGACATCTAACATTGCGTTCATTAATGTTGTTTTTCCGGATGCACCTTTGCCGGTAAACTCAATACCAGAGGATTCTTCTGCCATCCAGATCAAAAATGGGATCAATTCTTCTGGAAACATAGGGTATGGATTTCCGTCAATATCCACATTATGAGCTAAATCATAGAGCGATTTCTTATGTTTTGGAATCTTACGGATATGTACGACTGGTTTCTTGTTGCAGTTGATAATTGAACTCGTTAAGTTGAAACGAAGTCTGAATTTATCATTGCTGTCAATGTCAGTAAAAATCTGAATCGCATCCAGATCAGATAAGTTAACCTTATTACGGGAACAAACAATGTCTACGAAACGTCTGTAGTCGTTTGCATCACGAAATTTTACGTTCCCGGAGAATCGTTTACCAAACATTTTGATGCGGACATTATCTTCACTATAGATCTTGATATCTGAGATATTATCATCGTTGATTAAGTCCTCGATTACGTAATATCCCCAGATGTATTTCTCCAGCTTTTCAAGTTCGTCTTCGATTGTTTCATTTTCTAACCCAATATCTTCAAAGTAAGCTCTCATTTCTGTAAACAGCTTTTCTTTTGACATCGTTCCTCTTTGGATGTTTGCAAGATAATTTCGTTCCGGAGCTGTCATGTAATCTAATGCATCAAAGAAAATCTCATCATCTTCTTCGACAACATTGTTTTCCATTTCCTGGTCGAGTTTTTCGTCTGCAAACTGGTCAGATTCTTGCAATTCGGTATCCATAGAACCGTTCACTGTATCATTCAGTTCCATATCGTTTGAAACTGGTTCGTTTGTCTTTTTCTTAAATAAACCCATGTTCGTTTTCCTTTCTATAAGTAATTCGCAGTATTAAAATCCTGCTATAAAGTAAATATGGATGAGTAAATTACAAAGGAATACATTTTAAGGAAAAGGGAAAATTAAGGAAAAGAAAGAGGAAGAGGATAAGAGGAAGTTTGTCAGATTAATACTTTCAAAGATGAGGGTAACATTGATGGAACGGTGTTCAAATCTTCTATTATAAATAGAAGATAACCCTTACCCGAGTGAACGAGTAAGGGTTTTAAACTTCACAGTACAAACACAGCAAAACACTGTGTTAAACTTTATTACAGAGACTGGTTTCCAATGCCCAGGTATACGCAACCCGGAAATAACCAGGGTCTATAACAGATTACAACGGAGCGCTGCTGATCGACAAGGTATACGCAACCCGGAAATAACCAGGGTCTATAACAATCATAATGATGTTAGTAATGTCATGTGCGGTATACGCTACCTGGAAATAACCATGGTTTTCTTTTGTTGTTATCCTAAATATGGGTGACCAATTTACAAAGAAATACTTTCTAAGGATGAGGAAGAGGATAAGGAAAGTCAGAGTAACATTCTGAAAAAGTATGGAAACAGAAAAACAGCCCACTCACATGTACGTGAGCAAGACTGTTTTCCAAAAGATTACTTCATAAGTTGTTCGAGGTCCGCCATAATAGCATCCTTTGCCTGGTTTGAATATCTTCGAACCGATGCTTCTGAGATGCCAAGTGCGTCGGCGGTTTTTGGTCCAGACCATTTGTAAACAACATGGCTGACATAACATTTTCTCTGTCTTTCGGATAACTTTGAGAGACGTTCTTTGACTGTGTTCACAATCGTTTCGTCAACAAAAGCGTTAACTACATCCTGTGAACTGTAATCGACGTCTGCATAAGAGATATCCCCAAGATTTGTGAACCAGGCTCTGAGTGTAGAAAGATCTTTTTTCATTTCATTCAGCACTTTACCAAGTGTCGTTGGGTTATCTTCGTCTTCGGATGCGTATCGTTTGTTAATCGCATTCAGATCCATAGAAGCGATAATTTCATCATCCGACTTATCGATGTCAGCTTTGCTTACAGAATTGGACAAGAACCATGTGTAAACACTCATGTTGCGCTTAAATGTTGATACACTCTCTCCGATACTTGGATGTGTCTCGTAAGCGTAAGAGTAGAAAACTTTCATCCATTCACCTTTGAATACACCGGATCTTATGTATTTCCGTACATAAGCCTTCACGGATGTATCAGCTGCGTCATTTCCCAAACGTGTACGAACATCGTAACCTTCTGATGGCATACAAACCTGTTTTGCAACCGTAAATGATAACAAAGTCATGATATAATCATAATCCATGTTTTCATATACATCAGCAAACATCTTGCCTCCATATGTTTTCCAGACGTTATCGAGTTGTTCGGACACGCACATCCGGAACCAATCCATTCTTGATAAAGCTTCTACTGCTGAGTTATCACCTTTCTGACCTGCCTCAACAACATTAAAAATACTGTTCATTTTGTATCCTCCTTGTATTTGTTGTATGTTTTGATATCTTAAATATGGGCTGCACAAGTGTCGGATACCTTCATAGGCAAACAAAAAGAGCCTACCTTAATGGCAGACTCAATTCGTTTTTCGATTTTAGAGAGAAGCTTTAATACTTGTCTCAAAAGACTGATTACCGTTCTTCTCTTTTGTAATCGTAACCAGCTTTCCTTCGCTGTTTACGCCTGTAATGCTTTCACAGTTTTCAGTAGCAACCAATACAGAAGCGACCTTATATGACTCTGTAATCGAATCATAAATTCTGGAAGCTAAAAAAGAAGTGATGTTAGCAGCCGTAATATCAGCTTCGGCTTCTTCTTTTTCTACAACGACTGTAACCGGAATCGAGATAAAGCGGTTTGTGTTGACAATTCCGTTTTCGTCGATACTGCTAACTTCTTTTTTGACACCTTCTAAGGCTTTGTCATAAAAGATCTGTGACAGCATTTTCTCTTCCATGTTTGCAACTACACGCTGCACCATGTATGCCATCTCATCTCTTGTTACGATTACAGTTGCTTTCACTTTTTTAGATACGTTACTCATTATTGTTTCCTCCTTGAATGAATCATTTGTTTTGATACCTTAAATATGGGTTCTATTGATTGCAAACAAAAAGGATAACACGATATAGGTTCTGATTGCTGCAAAACATACTTCGTTTACTACCCCTGGAACCTAGCATAGGTATTCAATAACAACACTAGTGCAAGTTTTGATACGATTTTCAAATACAGTTGTCTGGTTCCTAGAGATACAGAAATGATTTCGTTTACCATCCTGGAACCGCTCATTAGTATCACGAGAGTTCATCTCGAGTGACACCACACCTTACGGTGTACAGTTCGCTCGAAACAAGTTCTCACGATACGAAACTAAGAATATAGTTGTATTGGCTCCGAAAGCTGCATAATAAACCTCGATTACCACTCTGGAACTGTTCATTTTCCATCCTTCTTCCTCCGCACATATTTATGGTATCAAAATAAAACACAATACAAGGAGAACAAGGAGGATTTAAAATGAAGAAATTATTGAAAGTAGGTTTGGACTGGGACGATACCTTATGTCCATTCGTAACAAATGCAATTACCCTTTGTAACATGGAAAACGGAACTGAGTTTACGTTAGATGATATTACAGAATGGGGGAACAAATCACTGGCAACCAAAATGGTATTCCCTTACTATTCTGATATCCGGACTTATCAGATGCAGAAAGTACCAGAGATTTCAAAACAGTTTGTCTCAAAATTAATGGAAATCGCAGATGTTTATATCGTAACTGCTGTCAGTCCACAGTTCATGGGTGTCCGTGCAGATCAGATTGCAAAAGAGTTCCCAGACTTTCCAGAGGATCACATTTTAATGGGTGCTGCAAAGAATCTCATTAAATTGGATATTCTTTTAGATGATGCACCACACAATATCTTGAAAGCGTCTGCTACTTATCCAGTGTTGATCCGCAGACCATGGAACCGTAATCTTTCCGGTGTCCTTTCTGTTAATACTATTGATGAATTTCTGATTCTTGTTAACCAGATCATGCATCAGATGACAGACACAAAGGAAATCGAAGAACCATGCGTATATGCAGTTGTCGGACCATCTGGAGCTGGCAAACATCTTTTAGCGGAAGATCTTATTGCTGATCAGGTTGATGATTCCAAAAACGGAGTAATCATTCACAAGAACAGAGAGTTTGTGTACTCTGTTGAGCTTGACAAACCTAATGTAAAAAGACCTGAGAATTCAATTACAGATACTACCTATGCTGGGCGTCGGTATACTTTGGATGCAGATGAGATTAAAAAGAAATTGGACGCCGGAATCTCCGTAGTCGTAATCGTTGATATCAGCGGAGCAATTGCTTTAAAACGTGAGTTTCCGACTGTTATCATTTTCTGCAGACAAAGTCGGGAAGAAATGATTAAGAACGTTCTGTTAGATTTCAGAAATGGGGATGCTACATACGAACAGGCAACCATGCAGCTGCTGTCAATGGAGCAGGAACTGAAGAACGAATCATTGTGCGATTTCTCAGTGCGTTCTGATGATTTGGATTCAATTCTTGAATTAATCAAGAAATTATAAACAAAATGAAAAAGACAGCCACTATGCAAATAGCAGTTGTCTTTTTCTTTGTTACGGTTTTGCTAACCAAGGATCTGGAACATAAATCTACAACCCTGATCGTATACAGGTTTTACGTGTCGATAGACGCACTTTTCAATAGCTTTAGGTGCTTTTGAAAAACCCATTGTTTCATAATGAGTCATCAGTTTATCGTTTGGCAGTGCGTAGATGTATAAAATTTCAGCACCAATACCTTCTCTGATCTGCATTACGATAGGGATTATGAATCGTTCGAATATATAACTTCCAAGTTTTGGAATCACTTCGTTTGCATTTCTGTAACTTTCGTTAATAGCAAAGTTTGCAAGTTCAATTCCCGTACGAGCATTAAATCCCTTTAAGAAACCACGGCTTACCGTTATCAATCCAGTTCTTAATGTAAAATAAGCGACAAGATCACCAGATATTACATCTTTAACAAGATATGTTCTTGCACATCCATCCGTTTCATCTTTGTAAGCATACTTTTGTAAATAAATTTGCAAACCTTTTCCTTCCGGTTTCGTTTCAAAAGTTTCTAACTTTGATAAATCGGCTTTCTGCAAATGAGTTACTTCATAAAGATCAGTTCTAAGTATATCCAATTCTACCATTTGCCTCCACTGGATATGATTTTATCTCTTTTTGCAAGCATGTATGCTTCGAATTCGTCTGCTTCTTTTTTGAGAGCCGTTCTGTCAGGAACAACTGCGGATTCAAACATATCGTTGATCTTATTTGCTTTTGATCTTGATAACCACTTACCATGCCATGGTTTTACTTTTTTCGTTCTCATAGCTGCTACCATACCCTTTCTCCTTTCTCTAATTCTTATCTATATAAAACTAGAGAAAGCTGTCAGCAATCCCTAGTGTTGTTGTCTCTAGGGATTACCCATCTCCTTGTATAAAAACTATATTAGTTTATGTTATAAATATGGTCTCTATACTTGTTTTCTATCTTTAATATTATTCTATTTCGATTCCAATCAAAAGTCAAATTGTTTCAAAAATAGAGAAAACACCAGACTTCTGATGTCTAGTGTTCTCTTTTTCTGTTTACTGCTGTTCCCATATCATTTTACAAAATGTATGGTAAACATCCAATGTTGCCAATACGTCGACAATCGCACTGTGAGCGCCATCTGCATACTGAGCCTTGATCTTCTCGCTTGCAAGATTTCTAACGGCTGTTTCCAGTTTGTCGTTCTCTGCATCCGGGCACAGAACTTTGTGGATTTTACAGGTATCAATCACTTTTGCCGGATCGATCTCAACGCCAATGTTTCTCATCATACGGATATCGAAATTGACATTGTGACCAATAATGTAGTCAGCATGATCAAATAATGACTGCCAGATCGGGGCTAATGTAACTACAGTCGGACTATCGTCTACCATTTCAGGTGTGATATGATTGACTGCCATAGCCTGATTCCATGCAAAATGTGTTAACGGTTTTACATATTGATCATATGTATGTCCATGGTTGTCAGCTGCAGACATCTGCAATATCTCGTCTGTGTTATAAAATCCTGTTGTCTCTGTATCAAAAACAACAATCTCTTTTGTCGCCCATTCTTCCGGCGTCACAATATAGCACTCTTTTTTTCTTTCGAAGCGTAGAAACAACGTCCATTTCCTGTTTCTTACTTTTTGACTTCTCTTTTGAAGGAGTGCTATTATACGACGCCAATTCTTCCGGCGTCATTGGTCTTACATCCTCCGTAATGTAATAACCATATCCCTGTGTGTGACTCATTTGATACATACGAAGAGTTGTTCCATCCTTTGGACACATTCCTTCGCGCATCCACTGGCGAAGCGTCTTTGCGTCTTTTGGTTTCTTAGTAAATTTACCATCGACTGGACGGTTCACCTCTCTCTCGTTCTCGATTCTTTCTTTCAATGTCATAAGAGTGTCTCCTTTCTTCTTGTGTAATTGATTACATTCTAAATATGTGCGGAGACTACAGTGGGAGAAATCCTACTACCTTCTCGTTCTTTGTTACGACATATAATTGGTCACGTTCTAGGTCATAAACAAGAGAGTCCGATTCAATCGTCGGCGCTTCATCCAGTTTCAACTTCAATTTGCTCGCTCTTTGTGGAATTAATTTCGTGCTCATACTGGTATTATTGATATATTTTAATAACTGCATAGCCGAGCACATTCCCAGGAAACGACCTGACTGCCGACAAAGCACTGGGACTCGATCTTTTACAGTACACGCAAACACTTCCACAGCTTCAGATGCTCGCATATCATCAAACAAATGAGGATATTTTCGAATCGAAATCATTCCGTCTTTTGCTGTCCCTTGTGTTAATTTTACATCGTTGATGACCTGCTTTAAAAACTCATACTGATCCCGGCTGATCTTTACAAAATCTGGATCAGATTCGTGTTGAATATAGTTTCGGTTTAGTCTGATGATCTGCAACTTATTACTTACTTGTTGTGACTGCGTACTCTCATATGTATACGGATTCGAATTCATAGTATCTCGTAAAACTGTTTCGTATTCTTTGTACAAATTAATGAATTCTGACGTTGGTATAATCTCTTGTGTTTTCCTTGTCATGGCTAAAATTCTCCTTCTTTGTTTTCTTCTTATAAATATGCGTCTCTCAAAAACAAAGAAAGACCAACTGTTTCCAGTTAGTCTTCTTTTCTGTTATCTGTTAATGTATTCGTATTCGTATGCGTTTGTTGGTCTGTTTGGAAATCCCGCAAGCATATCATTGTACGTCGCTGTGTTTAAAAACCTTGCATAAAATTCGGCAGCACTCATTTGTGCATACGGAGCAATGTATCCTGTATCTGTTTCGGATGCATTGTTTAACGTATATCGCCACCAAGCATGTCCTCCAGCATGTGAATTGATAACCGCTTCAGAACATCCACTATAGAATGTAGTATGAATACTATATCCCTGATGAGGACACAAGGAATAAGTTCTCTGTTCTCCGGAAACATCACGGATAACAGCATTTTGGGATACATATACATTAGAAAGTGCACTGTTTCTGGTCGGGTCGTTTGTGTTTCCAAGTGCAGATTTATTATGTACAACCATTCCTTCTGTCAGGTCAGTTACATTATCAGGAATCAACAAATTCCTTAATCCGACACAGTTATAGAATGCATATTTTTGTATCTTTCTGACTTTATTTCCAATATATACGTTTTCCAATGACAAGCAGTTTTCAAAACAACCATCCGGAATGATAGACAGTTCGCCGCCGAAATAACAGGACTTCAAATTTACACAGCCAGCAAAAGCGCCGTTCGATAATGTGTAAATTCCAGGTCGTTCTACATCTATACTGGTTCCGAGTGTTACCGTTGCGGTCTTTCCTGATACATACATGTATTTGAGTACTGTATTTGGAGCCGCTGGATTGTTTGTTCCTCCATAAGTCCAACTTAACCCGGTGACTGCAAACTTTTCTCCATTTACCCAGTAATAATCAGGGATTACAAGATATTCCAAGGAGAGTCCTTTATTTGTCAGACCTGTGATCGTAATCGTCTTTTCATTGTAGTTGATATTATAAGTAAAGATCTGCAATGGCGTTTCAACTGTTGTGTCGTGATCGTAATATGCATACAATTTTATTATATGTCCGGATACGTAGTCTGTTGACGAAACTTTAGTCTTAATATTATTCCTTTCTGTTGTCCAACATACAAATGTATCCGATTTATTGTACACGTGCACATTTTTCGCTGTTGGTAATCTATTACCATACTGTGTATTCAAAAATGATTCGATTTTTGTGGCGCTTCCGGTACCATACGTATTGTAATCCAATGTAACGGTAACCGCTTGTTTTCCAAATAATTGATATCTTGCATAGGCTGCCTCATGTTCAGCGTCCGCTTTTACGGTTACGAGCAGATCGATTTTAGGATCACAGGACGCAGCATTCCAGTTTACAGTGATCCGATTCCCATTTATTGTGGCACCAGTACCTTCGGCTTTACTTAAGATCTGCATTTGATAGGCGCCAACATTTTCGGTGTCAGATATATCGATCACGACTGTCCCGGAATCATTGATCGAGACATTTCCAAGCGATGTTACATATTGATTCAAAATACACTGGTTTGTATTCTTAACATTTGCCTTCCATCCAAGGAAATCAGCTAATTTCTTTGTGTCTGGTATTGCAAACATAGTGGAAGACGAATTGTTTATACCGTCTTTGTATGCGATAGTACGCGATGTTATATACTGATTCTTAGACAGCTTCTGACTGATATAATAATTATGAGTACTATTACTCATCGTTCCTTGATCAGCACCGTTTCCATCATAAGAAACATAATAAGTAATCGGAGTCCAATGCGCATACAATGTCATATTCCCATAGTATTGATATTTATATGTTACAATCCCGTTAACAACTTCTGTCGTCCAATATTTATTGCCAGTAACAATAGCCCCATTTGCTGGATTATAAACAAGGTTTCCTCCAGACGCACTGTCATACCAGCCTGCAAACGTGAATCCGGTTCTTGCTGGTGTATAAGTAAAGGAGTTCCAGTATTTATTCCATTCACAATCGATCATATTCCCATAATAGAGACCGGGACTATTTAAGATCACAGGTGTGTTTGTTCCGTTATTTAGGTCCATAATCGCCTGATATCCAGTGCCGTTGCTATTTCTTGTCCAGTTTGCTTTTAATGACATACTTCCGGGCGCACTCTTTATGAATGTGCATGAGGTTCCATTATTCGTATACGAAACGCCAGCGCCCTCAACGGTCCACCCAGAAAAAGAATATCCAGATCTTACAGGATTTGCAATTGTAAATGTTTTGCTGTGACAAGTCATCTTTACGTAGGCTTGTTTCGCAATATGTGCAGAATATTCAGCATCAAAACCTAATACATAGTTTTGTCCCGGTGAACCGCTCGCACATGCATTGGATCCGGCGCCTCCGTACGAACCATTTTTGTATCCGCCACCTGCACCTCGACCATATTGGTTCGTCCATAATCCGGATCCACCAGAAAAAGAGCCACCGTATATGGCACACCAATTCTTATCAAAATCAATGCTGTTGCACTCCCAAGTATGATCTGTATCATCCATATATGTATTAATTCCGTTCAAAACTCCAGAACCCTGATATGTCGTTGGCAATTTTGCATAAGCAAATTGGTAAACGGTCCCAGCTCCACCGCCTGCTGCATATATTGCATGATTTGCAAATGTAACAGAGGAACAATTTCCGCCATCACCAAAAACAGACTGGTACCAATCAATAATACTAGTTCCGTTCCATGTATCAGTTCCTACGCCACCAAATTGATGATCACCTGTCACACTCGTAAACTGAGCTAGTGCAGGTTTGGTCATATCATGTGAATCTGCGCCTTTTGTAAAAGTCATGACCGTTCCATTATTAATCGTGATCGGTTTTGAAACAATTCTTGTTCCGTTTCCGCCATAAGCAGTACCGACACCCGTCATTGTAGCGTTTCCGCCTTTACCACCCTGTACATCAAATGAATAAGTACCTGTAAAATCTATAGTTTGTGTACTTGTGTCAAATGATTTTGTTTCTCCAATTGCAATCATATTACCAAGTGATTTTGATACACTTGATGTAATACTTGATCCGTCAATCTGTGTTGCAATACCTCCGTTTGGATTAATTGTTACTGATTCTGTTGTTGCAGCCTGTGCTGTCGTTGTCGGAAATAAGGCTAATGAAGTAAGTAGCACCGTTTGACATAACAGGGCAGTTATAAAGCGTCTTGTGTTCAACCGTGCTACCCCCCCCCCGAAAATTTACGAAACATATGCATCCTCCGTTTGTTCGATTTCATAATCACTGAATTTAATATTTAACATCTTAGCAACCTTTTTGATCAGTTTCTTATCTACTGTTTTTCCAGCTGCATCGTAATAATCCAACCAGTCATAAAAATCCTTTGAATCGATCTTGAAAAGCCCGTATCGAAACAGGTTTTCTAACTCGTTTGCATGATTGTTCAGAAACGATATCATCTTTTGTCTTTCACTTTTACGCAAATGTTTCATTATAAGACTGAGAATCTCATTCCTTGTTCTGTTTCCTGGTGCATGCGGCGATTCGACTGCTTCCCGTATTTCGTTTTCTAATGATAGACTCCTAGAAAGACGATCATATACGGAGACAATAAACGAAAACTCATCATCCGGAAGCGAAATCAGGAATTCAAAAACATCATCTTTATCCGCCTCTAAAATATTAAGCACATAATCTGTGAATTCTTTCTGTCGGTCTGTCTTATATTTTAAGATTGATCTAATTGTTGCGACGCCAATAATCGACGCAGTTAAATACGCAATCGCTTTGTTTTTCTTCATAGATTAAAAGTCCTTCTTATTAAAATATTGTTATTTGTGTTTAAATATAGACAAATGTGATTAACTCACATTATCTAACCAGTAAATCTTAGAATATTTCCAAATCACTTTACATTTCCTCGCATTGACTTTCTTGCAATGTTTTGTTGGACTTTGAAAATTAAGAGCATTTTGTTCTGGATATAAAGCTGTTACATATCCACGGTGCGTTTCACTGTTTCTGAAGGTATACTCGACAAAATCTCTATGTTTAATTCCAAGAACATTATCTGTCTTTGCTTTACTCTGTCTTCGCATAGGCTTGATGGTCCACTCTTTAATTTCACATTTGTTTGGTCTTAAATTTGTTATACAAATAGCATCATTGGAATGTGATTTTGTAATATCCCAGTCAATACGTTTGTTAGCGGTATCCCCACCATTTGTCAAATGCAGTATTCCCAAACTTGATAACTGTTCTCGCAGCCATTTTTTACCTATCATTACGTGCTGTGCGTAGTTAAGATTCTTATCGTCAGAAGAGTTTAACAAAGCGAAGTATCTGTCCATGTATAATTCTTCTACACCTTTTGTTTTCTGATGACATTTTGTACATAACGTAATGAGATTACCAAGTGTGTTCGAACCTTTCAATCTTCTAGGTTTGATGTGATGGACTTCTAATTTACAATTAGATTTTCCACACTCCATACATTTACAACCATCTCGTAAGATCACTGCTTTACGAATATTCTCATCCAGTCTATTGGATTTTTGATATTCCCATTTGTATGATTTATATCCATCTGTCATAGCACGAATATCAATAGCAACATCTTCCAGCCAATAATCCGTTATATTTATCCACTTGTTAAGCTGATTAATAACTCTTACGGTAGCCTGCCGTTTCTGTAAAATACTTGGAGCAATTCGTCCTTTTTGTTTGGAAGAACTCCGGTTATTAAATCTGGCTTGTCTGTATCTTTTGTGATAACGGTGATAACGCCTGTATCCACGTCTGATATCCATAAGATGTTTCACATCATTACGCTGCTCAATAGTTCCTTTAAAAACTACTTTGTTCTGTGTCTGACATTTCTGTACCAATGCAATACCTACATGAAGTCCACCGTCATCTATTCCGCAACGGATTTCATCTTTGCAGATCTCTTCGTCCGGTATTTCTTTATTAAGTTGTATCACCATTGGATATTTACTGACCAATGCTGCTCGTTTCTTACGAATAAGAAACCAAGCTTTTTGTTCCTTTGTCGGTGCTAATTGTTTCCCATCAGCATCTAACACAAAAGCATAACTTGTCATTTCTGACACCTTCCTTTCGGAGAATTTTTCTTCTTGCCAAGGTTGAGCAGAGGTTATGTATTTCCCTGTTGTCAATGCAGAACATTAGCATTGTTTCTTGGTTTGTACTCACAGAGCTTCAGACTGAAGATTACATCTAAAGGTGTGTCTTTACCTTACTGCTCAACGTAGTTCCTATCTGCAGCATATCTTTCGACAGCAGCAGTCACTCAGGCTTGAAACCTATTGTTAAGCCATAGACAAGAGACTTAACGTGTCCACTCTTGTCTATGTTTGTATTCATATTTCTATGTTTTTGATTACTTAACAATTAGTCCTCTTTTTCGACTCCGCTTGCACAGCATTTCATACCAATAATTCCAAACAAAATCAGCACAGATGAAAAGGCAATTGGTATGACGTAAGATTCTATACCAATATTTCGATCTTTAATGTATTGACTTGGCTTTTCTGGATTAACCCATAACGTAATCGTAGATCCTTCTGGAACTGGATCTGATTTATACTGAAGAAGCGTAGCCTTAACTGAAGTATTGCCATATGTGTATTCTACGATCTGGTTATATTCTGTCTTGCTCCCACCTTCGTGGTCTGACACGTATTCCTTTATATTTTCAATAACTACAGCTTCAACTGGTTCTGTACATACCTCTACATCGTGTTCCATTGCCGGAAACCCTGTGGAAATGAAAAATATGAACATAATGATTCCGATAATAGCGAACACGAGACTTAATGCAAATCCTTTTGTATTTCTCATAAAATAATTCTCCTTATTCTCATTCGGTCTTGTTATCCTAAATATGCGCAAGCTTCAGACAAAGAAAAAGAGCCCTGAGATTTTTCTCAAAGCTCTGTTTCCTTTAGTTGATGATCGAAGAATGGAAGTCATCCATTATTGATCCCTCTCCAAGTTTAATATCAAAACTACCCGTTGATGTTACAGTTTCCGTTGTAACGGATTCTGCTGATGTCTTAACAAGATATTTGTTTGCGGTAATCTTTGTATTGATCTGATTTACGATTCCCATATCAATGTGGTCTGGATTTTCTGGAAGCCCAATATAAACCGGAATCCAGAAATCGAATACATAACATCTTGCAAACTCTGTATTTTCGCCATCAGCGTCAATCGAAAACGCTTTACTGCTTGGGTTGTTTTCATCGGTGTATTCTGTTTTAAGAATTGTTTCTTGCAGTAATCTTGTCGTTCCGTCATCTGATAACTGCATTCCCTGATACATTCCGTTGGTAAGCAATGTTGCGTTATAAATCATACCTGGTTCATCATGAGCCACATCATATTCGCCACTCTTTACAATACAATCTGGCCATTCGAGGTTTAAGGTATCAACCCATCCGGTTGTATAAATGTAAAGGCGACCACGATAACCTGCTTTGAATAATACAGAATCATTCAAATCGTCATCCTGTGTTAATCTCTCTACTTTTGAATACACTTCCGGTTTCCGTTCAGATGTTGTCTTGATTCCGGACATTTCGTTTCCAGCCATATCGGTTGCGTGTACTTCATAAGTGAGGTTCATAACATTCGGGAACATATTGTTGATATTTAAAACCGTATTATAATTGTACGTATAAGCTCCGTTTAAACCGTCCGCAAGATCTATATCCTGTTTGTTTTCCGGATTATTGGTGTCATATACAGTCAACCAAACACGATTAAGTCCTGATACATCTCGTTTACCACCAGCAGCATTCTCATTTTCGTCACTGAGATTGATAGATATCTTAGCTCCGTATGCGGCAGAGTTGTAAACGTTCCAACCTTCCCATGTTTTAGTACTATCTTTGTTTAAAGGATTGCTATAAGTACCAAGAGAAACAGAAACCGTTGCTGTCGGCGCCTTTGTATCGACCTTTAAATTCATTTTCTTCGTACTTGTTGAACCTGTTAGAAGTCTACCACTGGACGCTCCTTCTTTGTCTGTGACTGTCAAATAGACACTGGTCGTTCCGTCTATACTGTATGGTTTAAATGTTGCATTATCCTGTGTGAGTACCGGAACTGCAACGGAATATGTTTTTGCGTCAAACACATCGTTACGTCCGTTATCGACACGTGTGATAACAGCTTTTCCGATACCATCTCCAGAATCTGTAGCTTCTGCATATAATGTATACGGTGTGTTTACCCATGCTGATACCGTTGTGTCAGATGCTGATTTATCAGTAACAACATAAGAATTGGTTCCGTTTACTGCATACAGTTTTACGTTTTCTGGATTTAAGTTTTTCCATTTGGCTGTGATCGTAGAACCGCTTTTTGTGACTTTGATCGTCGTAACATTATTTGTATGCGATACTACGGAACTACCAGTGGAACATTCCCATCCGATAAATTCATAACCGTCCCTTGTTGGGTCTACCACAGTAAGTGTCTTTTCATTACATTTCAGTTTCACATAAGGACTTCCAGTGTAAGAAGTATCAATCGTTGTAGCTACGACATTATTCGGTGTGAATACGTTATCTGCATCCCGGGCTCCACATCCAGAATAACCAGGATAGATTGGACTGATCTTACTGTCAGATCCTGTCGTGATCCATCCAGCGAACATATCAACCACAAAATTACCAACCATAGAATTAAGTCCTTGTTTTACAGCAAGACCGGCAATTCGGTTTGCGTTAACATGTGGGCTTACAAAGTCATGATATCTCGTTGACATTGAGGTTGCCCCTGGATTGTAGAAAATATACCCAGGCGGCAATGTTGGAGTGATGTCAGCATGGTTTCCATTCTGAATTTCTTTGTAATATCCAAGTTGTGCTTGAGCGGCAAATTCAACAGCGCCAGGAGCTCCGCCACCTGCTACGATATAGTTGTTTCCTGACACCTGGATATAAGATGCGGTACCAACCTGTGAAGTTACTGTATAAGCACAGAATGAATGGTTGTGAGAACCATATAAACCTGCATCCTTTGTCGCTCCGCCTGCTCTACCAACAATTGCAGCAATCTCATCTTCGGAATAATAATACCATGTTTCATAGTTTGCAAAAGACTGATTACTGCCGTTTGATCCTAATTGGTATTTAATAGATGTTTTCGGAGCATATGAGATTGGTGCACTTGTGATCGCTGAGCCATAACCACCAATAGCATTACCGAATCCAACATTTTTATCGTATGCAGAGATATCTCCACCCTTACCACCAGCAGCACTGAAGGAATAAGCTCCGGCATATCCGATTGTATCTGTATATTCGACACCAGCAGATGGTGTATACAGATAAATCGTATCACCGACATTTACATGAAGCTTACCTGCTACCGTGTTATTGTCAAGTGAAAGCTGTCCGTATACTTTATTCGTAATACTATCAACCGTATTCGCTGTATAAACACCTTCACTGAATGATGTCTCAGTTGCTTGTGATATTCCGCCTTCAGACCACACAACATTCAATACATCTGTTGATTTTGTTCCTCCGGTTTCGGTACATATCGCATTCGCTGTTTCTGTCACATTCGAAGTTGGCATATTAAATATATAATTCTGAGTTGTAGATACATTTGTTCCGGTCCATTTTGACCATACAAATTTAGAAGCAACATTCGCATCTATTCTAACTGTTTCTTCATATTTGTAAGTTCCTGCACCGATTACGTTTGTAATACCTTCTCCTTTTTTAAGTGTCACCGTATAGGAGTTTCTTGTGTAATAGTAGTTAATTACTGTGAGTCCTAACGGATCAACAGGCATTGTTTGTAATGCTGGAGCTGTAAACCCATCGTATGACTTTGTTGGAGGTGTAACATTAGAACCAAGGACCGCTGTTAACGTATCTGCTTCTTTAAATCTATATGTTCCATCTAACTGTTCCAAATAATGGTTTACAGTATAAGTCGTCGTATTTGGGATTGCGATTGTTGCGGTTCCGGAAATATTTCCAACCTTGTCGATTGTCGCAATATGCAGGTACCGAAGTGCGGAACCATCCTGTGTAATCGTAATCTTAGTATCTGTTGTTCCTTTTCCGTTTGCTGTTGTTACTTTTGTATTCTTGTTTGTATCAAGAACATACAAATATTTTGCAACTCCTGATGTGACATTGATATTATATCCTTTTGATGTCTTGAGCAAAGCACCAGTTTTCTGACTGTAACTGTTTGCTCTCACATAGTAATCCGTACCATTATCACACGTATCTTCAAAACTGATTACAAACTGATTATTAGTCCTGTCAATGATCTGCAGATTACTTGGTGTATCCGGAGCTGCTTTATCAGTCGCCTTGATCGTGTGCGAAACATTCGGATTCAAAGTCTGGGTTGCAAATGTTACAGACGCAAAACCATTTGCATCATCTTTTGATCCATCTGCATTATTGTATTTATTATACGTAGAAGCTCCGCCATTAACGGTAGATCTTGGCATACTTGATAATGTTCCACCAATATATCCGGAGCCGCCAGCACCGCCACCATTTACTGATGGTCCAGTAATTCCTGCTCCACCGCCGATCCAGCCACCGCCGCCACCGGCACCGATTGAGTAAACACCAGCCTGATTACGGTATGGTGCATTCGCTCCGTTTGCTCCTCGTCCGAAGGTTCCACCATTAACTCTTCCGCCACCGGTAGAACTATTTTCACCAGTACCACCACCGGCACCTGCTGCGCTGTTACCAGAAACACCGCCTGATCCACCGGCAACCATAATCACTTCACTTTGATATGAGGCGAAATTTGATAAAACGCCTCGATTTGTTTTTGTTATGGATGTTGCTCCGCCACCGCCAGGAGCTGTACTTCCTGGAGATCCATATCCGTCATACACTTTTCCACCACCACCGGAACCGCCGCCGTTATATCCTCCAGCACCAGGCTGACCGCCTGTTGTTTTGTTATCGATCCATTCACCAGGCTGTCCGTGACCACCAACACAGATATAAATTGTTTCTCCGGCATTCAGGTAAATATAACCAGTTGATGTACCACCAGCTCTACCTTCGTTCGTCGGCTGTCCATTGAACCAGTTACCTGGATAAGCACCACTCGTAACCAGATAGTACTTCCATAATTTTGTTCCACCTTCTGCTCCGACCGCTTTCAAATAATAAAAACCAGACACTGGAGCTGTATAAGACTGAACTCCACCGGAATAATAGAAATTCGTTGTAGTCCCGCCTTCTGTCTGCGTGATACTATCAGATGAGATATTCGAGTAATTCACACCATCATAGGATAACTGTAACTGAAATGTTTTCTCAATACTATCATTCTGACTGATGTTTACGAGAATTCCGCCTTCTCCATTATATAATAATGAATTATATTTCGCTTCGACGGCAAGGTCGGCACTGTAAACGGCTTTGATTGTGTCATCACCAAATCCAAATGTGTATTTCATGCCACTTAGTGTACCAATCAGTGTTTCATTGCTCTTTTCATACTCGATGAAAGTATACCCACTATAGCAGTTTGGAATTGGTAACGAAATCGTTGTTCCATAAGTGCCGTAGTATGTTGTTTTTGCTAAGGTTCCTCCATCTTTGACATCAATTGTAAGTGTATAAGAAGGATTTCCTTCATATGTGATCTTACAACTACCGTTTCCAATGTGGTTTGATATCTCTGTTGAGGCGCCACTTAATTTCGACGCAATATATCCGGAACCGCCACCGCCGCCAATATACCCTGCATTTCCATAGGTTCCGCCATAATAGCCGCCACCACCAGCGCCGCCATATCCAAGTTTTCCATAAACCTGAACATTTGTATGTTGACTGACGGTTGCCGTTTTATTACTATCCTGTCCCTGTCCGAATGCGTATCCGGCTGTTTGTGTACCACCATTAGAATGCTCATTTTTAACTCCGGCAGCTCCGGTTCCGTTCAATCCGCCACCATTACCTGTTTGCGAACCACTAAAATCGAGCGTACCAGTACCGCCACCGCCGCCAGCAACTAAAAGAACAGAATCTTTCTTGTTTTTAAATGCAGATAGGGTACCTAAGTTATCAAACGTAATTGATGTCGCCCCACCACCGGAACCAGTACCATAATAACCTGTACCACCGCCATTATAACCACCTGCTGCTGATGCAGAACTAGATGACATTGATCCTTGACCTCCGACAGCGATATAGATCGTTTGTCCCTTTACTAAGGTTACAGATCCTGCGGCATGACCACCATATCCACCTTTTGTTCCAATCCAATAGCCGCCCTTATCTGAACACCCACCACCGGATGCACCATAGGCATCAATTGTGTAAGTTCCAGTTTCTGGCGCTGTAAATTGCTGGATTCCTCCTGTATATGAAAATGACCATGTATTAACTGCGGCTTGTGCCGTCATCGAAGTATTTGTAATAACAGTCATGATTACAAAACACATTGCCAAGATCATAGATAATATTCTCTTCAACTCATGTTGTGTCTTAAACTTAGTCATTCGCATTTTTGTCTCCTTCTATTGTTTTGTATTCTGAATTCTTGTATTTGTCTCTATACTTTTATATGTAGAGATTGAGTAAAAACTCCGAAGCTTAAGCTTCGTAATACTCAACTCTCCAAATCACGAGAACTTGTTTCGAGCGATCTGTACTCCGCAAGGAGTTGAATCAAGCACACCGCGAAGCTTTATACTATTGAACGTTAGTAGTTCAATAGTCTTGACTTCGTGTGTTCTTGATAAGGCTCAAAATCTAGGAAACTCGTCAAGGAATTTCCCAGTTCGATTATAAATATGGACAGCCAAATAACAAAGAAAAAGAGCTCTGAGATAATTCCCAAAGCTCTTAATTCTGTTAATTGATAATCGAAGTATGGAAATCATCCATAATGGATCCTTCTCCTAGTCTCATATCAAATGTTCCCATTGAAGTTACCGTTTCTGTTGTGACAGATTCTGCAGAACTACGAATTAAGTACTTATTTGCTATGATTTTCGTTGTAATCTGATTTATGATTCCCATGTCAATATGATCTGGATTTTCTGGAAGTCCAATATAAACCGGAACCCAGAAATCGAACACATAACATCTTGTGAATCCAGTGTTCTCTCCATCTGCTTCTACTGTGATCGTTTTACTGCTAGGATTGTTATCGTCTGTGCATTCTGAAGTTAATACTGCTTCTTGCAACATTCTCTCGAATGGATCACTGGAAGGCGTCATGTCCTGCGTCATACCATTTGTGATCAAAGTCGCATTATAGATCATACCTGGTTCATCATGAGCGACGTCATATTCTCCACTCTTTACAATACAATCCGGCCATTCGAGACTCAAAGTATCAACCCATCCGGTTGTGTAAATGTAAAGACGTCCGCGGAATCCAGCTTTAAACAATAATGGATCTCCAAGGTCATCGCTTGTTAGTTTTTCAACCTTCGAATACAGTTCTGGTTTTCGCTCTGTTGTTTTTGTAATCACAGGCGTTTCGTTTCCAGCAACATCAACAACATGGAGTTCATAACTTAGATTCATAACATTTGGAAACATGATATTCGTCTTCAAAATGTCTTCATAATCATAGGTATATACATTATTGGATCCATCAGCAACGAGTTCAATATCTGTTTTGTTATCTGGATTATCGGTATCAAATACGGTTAACCAAGCATGACTGATCCCGGAAACATCTTGTTTACCACCAACAGCATACTCATTTTCGTCACTGATTGTAATGGTGACTTTTGCTCCGTATGCAACAGAATCGTAAACAGCCCAATCCTGCCAGCTTTTGGTGCTTACTGTATTTAGTGGATTCTCATGTGTTCCAAGGGTAACAGACATTGTCGCTTTTGGTGCTGTGGTATCGACTTTTAAGTTCATCTTTTTCGTACTTACAGATCCATCCAAGATTCGGTCTGTTTTCGTTCCTTCCGTATCCGATACGGTTAAAAAGATACTTGTTGTACCCTCTACGCTGTAAGACTGAAAGGTTGTGTTTTCTTTTGTAAGTCTTGTTACTTTATTGAAGGTTGTTCTGTCAAACACAGCATTACTATAGGCATCGGCTCTGGTAACCGTTGCATTTGCAATCCCATCTCCGAT
>OGXE01000489.1_pt1 | contig 35959 bp, 31 predicted proteins | sample 1576181 | NCBI WGS metagenome assembly OGXE01 (sample SAMEA3541478, study PRJEB24748) | human gut metagenome | biome: human gut; feature: human-associated habitat; material: faeces | place: China | collected 2012 | reverse complement strand
CACATGTAGCACCTACGTTACCTGCGCCTACTACGGTTACTTTTGACATAATACTTATATTTTAATAAAGTTGATAATTAGTTCGTATCGTTTTCGTGACGACAAAAGTACAACGATAATCGAAATTAAAGAAATTTTTCCATAATAATTTTAGTTAAAGAAAAGTGAATAGACTGTGTTACTCTGTATTGAAATGATTACTTTTGCAGCGTTTTATCATTCAACCTTATAGAATATGAATAAAAAGAATCTGCTGATCATTGCCGTATCTGTTCTGGTGCTTGCACTCATCGGTCTTACCTATCTGTTATTCTCTGAAAAACAGACTAACCGTGAACTGGTTCAGGAATTCCAACTGGATAAAGAAGACCTTGAAAATGAATACACTCGCTTCGCACAGCAATATGACGAATTAAAACTGACCGTATCGAACGACTCTCTGGCAGACTTGCTGGCCCAGGAACAGGTCAAAACGCAACGCCTTCTTGAAGAGCTCCGTACGGTAAAGAGCAGCAATGCCACAGAGATAAGACGCCTGAAAAAAGAATTGGCAACACTAAGAAAAGTAATGATCGGTTACATCAATCAGATTGACTCACTAAACAAACTGACTGCCCAGCAAAAGCAAGTAATAGCCGAAGTAACGCAAAAATACAATGCCGCTTCACGACAGATCAACAATTTGTCTGAAGAAAAGAAAAACCTCAATCAAAAAGTTACGTTAGCCGCCCAACTGGACGCAACTAATATCTGGATTGAACCTCGTAACAAACGTGGCAAAAAGGCTAAAAAAGTAAAGGATATCGTGAAACTGGCCATCGGCTTCACCATCGTAAAGAATATCACAGCCGAAACCGGAGAGCGTACACTTTATATCCGAATCACCAAGCCTGATAATGATGCGCTTACCAAGAGCCCGTCAAACACATTCCCTTACGAAAACCGTACGCTGACCTACTCCATCAAAAAATATATCGAATACAACGGAGAAGAACAGACCATCAACGTATTCTGGGATGTAGAAGAGTTCTTGTATGCCGGTGCTTACCGGGTAGATATTTTTGCTGACGGAACGATGATTGGGTCGCAGAAATTCACATTGGACTAAAATTTTAAAACCATATACTTTAAAGAGGATGTGCCAGAAGCCGGTCACTTAATAACCGGTTTCTGGCACATCCTCTTTATTACTTCAATTCTATCTCATTGAATGCTTTCCATTTCAACAACTCAGGATAGTGGTGATACGACTATTTTATCCCCTTCCACTATGAATCTCGCAATTTGCAAATCATTCAAAACATTTAATATTTCCCCGACAGGAAGGTGACGACTGGCAGAAAAATAAATCCGTTCCTCCAGCAAAGAATGGGAACGGAAAACAATATTTGTGTTATACCAAGCCCCGATTTCCTGCATAACATATCTCAGAGTGACATTATCAAAGATAAACAGACCTTCTGTCCAACTCTTTTGCATACAGATATCAGCCTGAGAAATACAGATATCACCTACTCTATCCAGATAAACCTGTTCACCCGGCTTTATCTTACAGGCTTTCGTATTGGCTTTATCACTGACTTGCACCGAACCTTCATACAGCACAACTTTAGAAGTCGTACCACATCCATAGGAATCAACATCAAATACCGTGCCCAATACACGCGTTTGTAAACTCCCGGTTTCTACAATAAAGGGATGTAAAGTATCTCTTTGAACATTAAATCTCGCAGCACCTTCCAACATTACCCGCCGAAGATCACCGGTAAACGCTTTCGGGTATTCCAAGCGGCTATTGGCGTTCAACAGCACTTCAGTACTGTCAGGCAAATGAATAGTAATAGTGGTAGCGGGTGGCGTTCTGACTGCAATGATCCCTTTATCCTCTGTCATCACCAATTTATCAGGCGAATTTACAGAAGCAAACACTTCGACTTCTTGGGATAGAAAGTTTTCCTGAGAAAAGCCCCAAAACAAAAGTAATGCCACGGAAGCAACTGCTGCAAAGCCGAATACCAAAGTTCGGACTCTTTCCTGCCGTCGGCGAGAGGCAAATGCCTGCCAAGCGGTTTCCGTCTCTTCAACAGAAGACAGGTCACCAAGAGCCTCTCCGAAAAGATTTTTGAGCCTACGGGAGGCTATATCGTTTTTATTATCCTCTCTCTGTTCCATTTGTTTCCTCCTTTCCGTTCATTTCATTACGTAAAATCCGTAAAGCTTTCGAAATATGTTTCTTCACCGTATCCGGACTTATTTCCAACCGTTCTGCAACTTGCCGATAGGTCAGTTTCTCCCAATAACAAAGTCTCAAAATGGTACGCGTCGGTTCCGACAGACTGCAAGCAATCGTTTCCGCTTGCTGCAACTGTGCCTCATGCTGCCGATATCCGGTATTCACATCCATCCGGGTCACCTCACGTAAAGTATCCAAATGCTGCTGTTCCACACGCAGGTGCTTTAACCGATTCAGGCACGTATTACGTGTAGCTGTATAGAAATAAGCGTTCTGCGTTTCTGCCTCCAGTCTATCAAAACATTTCCAAGCCTCTTCCATCACTTCGCCAACAATATCCTTCGCTTCTTCCCGATCGCTCATTAGCTGAATGGCATAACGCAACAGGCGGGGATATATCTCCACAAACAATTGCCTGAAGCGTTCTTCCCGTGAAATATGTCCACGAAACCGGAATATCGTTAATTTTGCCATAAGTCGACAAAATTAGCGATAATTCTTTTATCAGGCAGACTAAAGGCGCTGCTTTTCACTCTGTCCCGCACCGGTACCTTTATACTTACTCTTAGTTGCATTAAATTTATAAGATATCTGAATACCAAAACGTTGATTATCATTATATGAACGGGTCAGTATATGACTTCTGACTCCATATCCATCCATATAATGATAACGGGTATGAAAAATATCATCGGCTGTAAGTGTTATCATCAGAGCATCTTCCAGAAATGATTTCGACAGGCGGGCATTTACCGTACCCTCCCTGTGTATCAAAGAATAACTTTGTTTGGCGGCTGTCGAGATATTCCCGTTCACATTCAAAAACCAACCATCAGGAAAAGTAAAACTATTATCAAGTTCAAAATAAAACTGAGGTTCATTCCAATGCCGGGTTATCCCTAAAGAACGAACATCGGCATCATAAAAATACATGCCTCCATTCAATTGCGGTTGCCAGCACCCGATTTTAGGAGAAACATTAAGATTCATCCCATAAGTATCTGTAGTAGGTATGGAGGCCATGGTAAACAACAACACTCCCGGATGGGTTTCATCATTATAAGGTTTGAGGAACCTCGTATATAAATCCAATGTTCTATCAAAAAAGAGATTTACAAATGCCCATCTTGATCCGGCATCCAATATAAAGACATGGTGTTTTTGTGGAACCAGTAGGGGATCTCCGCTACGATACATATATTTACTTGAATATGTAATTGAGCTTGAAAGCATGTGATAGTCGGGATTATTCCTTATTAAGCGATAAGAAAGGGATGCATGCCAACCTTTATCTTCATATCCTACTAAAGCGACAGGAACTATATCATTATACACCGGACTTTGTTCATCTTGGTGAACCCCATATTCATAATAATCCGTTTTTTGATGTTCATAACGCAGCCCCACAGCAACATTGAATTTATCCAAATGCAGCGAATAATCGGCAAACACAGAATAAATAGACTGTTTGATATGATCATCGGCGTTGTCAGAAAAGCCACTTTGAACAAATACGTCGTGCCTGTTCGTAAACGTTTCCTCGGTACCAAACGACAATGTCCCTTTTCTGAAAGATCGTTTTACAACCATACGCATAGCATACAGATAGTTCCGGACTTCATTTTCAGATTGAGCGGCTTTATCATCATTGTTGAAAACTTCATTCGTGGAATTATTCTTTCCCAATAAATAATCAGCATTGAAATCCACATTCCATTGGCCGAACACCCCATTATAGTATCCATTCACCGAATGAGTCCAGGTAGGATAAGTATGTGCATGCTGCAAAGAAGATATTTCTTCTATCTTTTCACCATCCTTATACACAAAATTATTGCCAAGGTTAGTCCGATTCACAGAACCGACATTTGCACCCGGCATATATCGAGCACCCAAAGAATTCTTGTCATCCAACTCATAGTTGAAACCTACCTCACCGGAGAAATAAACAGCTTTATGAAAACTGGTAACTCCTCCTTTGACCTCCCATCGGGAAGAAGCGTCAGTTTCCTGATTTAAGATTGATTCCTGATAATAATTTCCATGTTTCAAGTCACCTTTCACAAATAAATCCAATCCACCCGTACGGTAATTCAAGTATAGATTCTCACTGGCATTATAGCCATGTCCCTGAGAAAAAACACCTCGAAATCCACTGCTTATCCCTTGTCCTCGCCGACGGATCGTGCGGATACGAATGACTGAAGATACATCCGAACCATATTCCACTCCTGGTGTAGTAATCACTTCCGCCGATAAAATATCATCGGCACGCAAACGTTCCAATTCCCCCTGATCACGTATCTTACGGCCATTGATGTAGATAACAGGGACCCCGTGTCCCAGAACCATGTATTCCCCTACCCCTCCCGTTACAAAAGGAAGATGGGATATCATTTCTGCAGCAGAACCCATTTTAGCTAAAGGAGTACCAACGACATTAGCCAATAAGCCATTATCTTTATGTACTATTAAAGGATGATCGACACTAATAACCACTTCTTTCATTAATTGGGTATCGGAAAACAGACATACTTTATTCATTGCACCGCAAGGTTGGATTTTAGTCTGATAACCGATGTAGGACGTTTTCAAAAGATAATCTCTCCCTTCTTCACCCGGTATCCGGAACGAACCATCCTGATTCGTAACCACTCCATTCACAAAAGCAGAGTCTGCTTTGTCCAGCAATAGCACATTGGCGCAAACTAACGGTTCATTGTTTTCATCAATCACACTTCCTCGAATAGTTATCAAGCGTTTGTCAATGCTCCCTTTCTGAATGACAAAATAGTTTTCTCGTTCTTTATAAATGAACGGGGTACTTTTCAGAACGATGGAAAGTGCTTCCGATTCGTTTCTTTGATGGATAGAGGCAGTGACATGGTAAGTCTCAGTCTCGTTATAGGAAAAAATGATATGCTTCTCCCCCGCTTTCTCAATCAGTTTCAAAACAGCAGGCAGTGGCTTGTTTCTAAGTTCCAACGTGATTTGACCGGTATTCTGAGCCGAAAAAGGACATGCGCACAATAATAATACCACAGCCATCCAGCCTCTTCTGTCGTGTATTCCCCAATTCATTGTTTTTCTATTTTTTAATTAGTTGTTTATTATACTACAACCAAAGTATGCAATCGGGTACGCAATATTACAAAAAAAATAATCCGGAAAGACATGATCAATCCGTAGTTAATAAATAAGCAAGTATACAGACTTTCAGCCTGCTAAGTCTTATTGGATAGAGAAAAGGCATGATAACACTTAAATGTATGAAAAACAAGATATTCAAAGCACTAAATTCTTGCAGGGAGAAGATTTGCTTTAACACAGTGTTAAAGCTTATGTTTTAAATCTAGACAACAAGTCATTTACATGCAAAAGGTTTGTTATTTACATTCGAAAAAGGAGAGACCTCAAGATGACGTTAACAATGTTAATTGAAAAGCAAGAATACATCACCCGGAATTCAAATACAGCACTATATAACAAAAAAAATTAAATCGTTTTGCTTTTTAAGATTAACCCTTTATATTTGCATCGTTGTTTATGCAATTATTGTTTCTTGTCCTAACAAGGATAACAAGAACAAAACCGGATAAACAAACAGCTCGCAAGCATTGTTCTTTTAAATGAAGTATCACCTTTATAATGTATAAGATGCGATGAAAAAATTACTGTTTCTGTTTTTTCTCCTAACAACTCCCTTTTCCCTGAAATCACAGGGGATTCTATCCTTAGATAGTTGCCGTGCATTGGCCATTGCCAACAATAAAGAGTTACTGATAAGCGGAGAGAAAATAAATGCTGCACACTACCAAAAGAAAGCAGCCTTTACCAACTACCTGCCTAACTTCTCCGCCACAGGAGCTTACATGCGCAACCAAAAGGAATTCTCATTGCTTAACAATGACCAGAAAGCGGCTCTATCCGGCTTGGGTACAAGTGTGAGCGGTCCGTTGCAACAAGCCGCCCAAGTCATCGGACAGCTGCATCCGGAACTGGCCCCCATGCTTTCACAATTGGGAGGAGCCATTGTCCCGGCGCTCAACGAAGCCGGAACTGCAATTGTAGACGCATTCCGCACCGATACCCGAAATGTATATGCAGGAGCCATCACCCTCACCCAACCGTTATATATGGGTGGCAAGATACGTGCATACAATAAAATCACCAAATACGCCGAAGAACTGGCCCGTCAGCAACATAACTCGGGTATGCAGGAAGTGATTCTCAGCACAGACCAGGCTTACTGGCAGGTTATTTCCTTAGTCAACAAGAAAAAACTCGCGGAAAGTTACCTGAAGCTATTACAAAAACTGGACAGTGATGTAGAAAAGATGATTGCCGAAGGAGTAGCCACCAAAGCGGACGGCCTGTCGGTTCGGGTAAAAGTAAACGAAGCCGAGATGACACTGACAAAGGTAGAAGACGGATTAAGCCTTTCCCGCATGCTGCTGTGTCAACTGTGTGGCATCGACCTAAGCACTCCGATTGTTCTGGCTGACGAACAAGTAGACGATCTTCCGCTGATTCCGGCTACTACCAACTTTGAGATAGAAACAGCCTACGCCAACCGCCCCGAGATCCGCAGTCTGGAACTGGCTGCCAAAATCTATCAACAGAAAATAAACGTGACCCGTTCGGAACATTTGCCTTCCGTGGCACTAATGGGAAATTACATGGTCACCAACCCGTCTGTATTCAACAGTTTTGAAAACAAGTTTAAAGGCATGTGGAATGTAGGCGTTATGGTTCAGTTGCCTATCTGGCATTGGGGAGAAGGCATTTACAAAGTGAAAGCGGCCAAAGCCGAAGCACGTATCGCCCAATACCAACTGGAAGATGCCAAAGAGAAAATCGAGTTGCAAGTCAATCAATCGGCTTTCAAAGTAAACGAAGCCGCAAAGAAACTGGCTATGGCCAAAAAGAACCTTGAAAAAGCGGATGAAAATCTGCGTTATGCAACTATCGGATTCGAAGAAGGTGTGATCGCTCCCAGTAATGTACTTGAAGCACATACCGCCTGGCTGTCGGCCCAATCGGAAAAGATAGATGCACAGATTGATGTAAAATTGACAGAAATCTACTTGCAAAAGTCACTGGGAACGCTCAAATAAGGTCAACGACCGAGTGCAAACATTCCTGAAAAGCTAATCTCAATAGTAATTTGTAAATCGTAAAAACCGTAAATAAAATGACATCACAAAAATCACAGAACAGCAATATGCTGCTTGCATTCCTCACCCTGCTGGGAGTTATTGTACTGGTTGCAGTTGTCGGTTTCTTCATGCTCCGCAAAGGTCCGGAAATCATTCAGGGACAAGCTGAGGTAACTGAATACCGCGTCTCAAGCAAAGTGCCGGGACGTATCCTGGAGTTCCGTGTAAAAGAGGGACAAAAAGTCCAGGCAGGAGATACACTCGCCATCCTGGAGGCTCCCGACGTAATAGCCAAAATGGAACAGGCTCGCGCCGCCGAAGCGGCTGCACAGGCACAGAACGAAAAAGCCATCAAAGGAGCGCGTCAGGAACAAATTCAAGCGGCTTATGAAATGTGGCAGAAAGCAATCGCCGGTGTCGATATAGCTGAAAAATCATATAAACGTGTCAAAAATTTATTCGACCAAGGAGTTATGCCGGCACAGAAACTGGACGAAGTCACCGCACAACGTAATGCAGCCATCGCAACCGAAAAAGCGGCAAAGGCCCAATACACGATGGCAAAGAACGGTGCCGAACGTGAAGATAAAATGGCTGCAGCAGCTTTGGTGGACCGTGCCAAGGGAGCTGTTGCCGAAGTGGAGTCGTACCTCAAAGAAACTTATTTGATTGCCCAGGCAGCCGGAGAGGTTTCCGAGATATTTCCCAAAGTGGGCGAATTGGTAGGTACCGGCGCCCCCATTATGAATATCGCCATAATGGACGATATGTGGGTGACTTTCAATGTACGTGAGGATCTGCTAAAAAATTTGACCATGGGATCAGAATTCGATGCTATCGTACCCGCATTGGACAATCAGACCATTCGCCTGAAAGTGCATTATATGAAAGATCTTGGTACATACGCTGCCTGGAAAGCAACCAAGACCACCGGCCAGTTCGACTTGAAAACATTCGAAGTAAAAGCGACTCCGCTTGAAAAAGTAACTAATCTGCGTCCCGGAATGTCAGTCATCATCAAGAAATGAAAGAAAGAGAAAAGAAATATATAGCCCTGTGGTTAGTCATGAAACGCGAATGCCACCGTCTCGTGTCTCGCCCGCTCTATCTCTTCTGCATGGTGATAGCTCCGCTGTTTTGCTATATTTTCTTCACCACGCTGATGGACTCGGGGTTACCGACCAATATGCCCGTTGGCGCTGTAGACCTGGACAATTCTGCCAGCTCACGAAACATTCTCCGCAATCTGGACGCATTCGGGCAAACAGCTGTCGTGGCGCGTTATAGCAGTGTTAACGAAGCACGTACAGCTATGCAGGAAGGCAAAATCTACGGATTTTTTTATATACCCAAAGGAATGTCGGCCGATGCCCAGAGTCAACGCCAACCCAAATTATCTTTTTATACCAACAACTCCTACCTGATTGCCGGCTCATTATTGTTCAAGGATATGAAGATGATGTCCGAACTTGCCTCAGGAGCTGCCGCCCGTTCAGTTTTATATGCCAAGGGAGCAACGGAAGATCAGGCGATGGGATATTTACAACCCATTGTCATCGATACACATCCGATACAAAATCCTTGGTTAAATTATTCGGTCTATCTATGCAATACACTTGTTCCGGGGGTACTGATGTTGTTGATATTCATGGTAACAGTATTTTCCATCGGTGTGGAAATCAAGGACCGCACGGCCCGGGAGTGGCTGCGACTGAGCAACAACTCCATCTACATCGCATTGGCCGGTAAGTTGCTTCCACAAACCGTGGTATTCTTTATCATGGGTATATTTTACAATGTCTATCTGTATGGATATCTGCACTTCCCATGTAACAGCGGAATTCTTCCGATGCTATTGGCAACCCTCTGCCTGGTATTGGCATCGCAATGTTGCGGTATCCTGATGATAGGCACACTGCCTACCCTTCGCCTCGGTCTGAGCTTCGCTTCGTTATGGGGAGTCATTTCTTTCTCCATTTCAGGCTTCTCTTTTCCGGTGATGGCCATGAATCCGGTATTGCAGGCACTTAGTAACCTGTTCCCCTTGCGCCACTATTTCCTGATCTATGTAGACCAGGCACTCAACGGATACAGCATGGCTTATTCCTGGTCAAACTATATGGCATTACTGATTTTCATGTTACTTCCGTTCTTCGTGGTACATCGGTTGAAGGAAGCTTTGATATATTATAAATACGTGCCCTAATGAAAGATATAAGTTTAAAAGATAAGATAACACAAGGCATCAATGACCTGTTTTATATCTGGAAGCGGGAATTTCGTACTACATTCCGCGACCAGGGGGTATTGATCTTTTTCGTACTCGTTCCATTGGTATATCCATTGATCTACAGTTTTATTTATACCAACGAAGTGGTTCGTGAAGTGCCTGCCGTGGTAGTAGATGACTCGCGTTCATCACTCAGCCGCGAATATCTGCGTAAAGTAGATGCCACCCCCGATATACAGATTGTGGCTTATTGTGCCGATATGGAAGAAGCCAAACAAATGCTCAAAGACCGGCTGGCATATGGCATCATTTATATTCCGAAAGACTTCAGTTCGGACATAGCTCAAGGCAAACAGACACAAGTCAGCATCTACTGTGATATGAGTGGACTGCTGTACTATAAAAGTATGCTTTTGGCCAATACTGCCGTGTCTTTGGATATGAACGAAGATATCAAAATAGCCCGCTCGGGCAATACGACCGACCGGCAGGACGAAATCACGGCCTATCCTATCGAATATGAAGACGTAGCGATGTTCAATCCGACCAATGGCTTTGCCGCTTTCCTGATACCCGCTGTGTTGATCCTGATCATTCAGCAAACCTTGTTATTGGGTATCGGACTTTCGGCCGGCACGGCACGCGAGAACAACCGCTTTAAAGATTTGGTACCCATTAACCGCCATTATAACGGTACTTTGCGCATTGTATTGGGTAAAGGATTAAGTTATTTCATGGTATATGCCTTGGTATCTGTCTATGTACTATGCGCCGTCCCCCGTATGTTCAGCCTCAACCAGATAGGACAACCCAGCACACTGGCCCTGTTCATACTCCCCTATCTGATGGCCTGCATCTTTTTTGCCATGACTGCATCTATCGCTATCCGTAACCGGGAGACATGCATGCTGATATTCGTATTCACCTCTGTGCCTCTATTATTCATCTCAGGTATTTCCTGGCCGGGAGCTGCCATACCTCCATTCTGGAAATACTTCTCTTACATATTTCCATCAACTTTCGGTATCAACGGATTTGTGAGAATCAACAACATGGGAGCAACACTGAGTGAGATTCCATTTGAATACAAAGCGTTATGGATACAGACCGGCTTCTATTTTCTGACCACTTGCTGGGTATACCGTTGGCAGATTATCAAGAGCCGTAAACACGTCATAGACAAATACAAAGAAATGAAAAATAGAGGGAAAGAATTCTTTTCATAATCACATACGTGTGCATATTTATTCCGGATTTACCCGGAAATGTCTGCTATGACAGTTCTGCATAAAAATATATCGAATAGCTTTTGCTTGAAACAAAGATAATTAGTACATTCGAAGCGTCTATATCTTCATGCAGAAGATGTAAACAGAGCACATACAATAATAAAACACATGTTATGAAAAGAAAAATGATGTCCCTATTACTCGCATTGGCGGTAATAAGCGGAAGTAGCGTGTACGCTAAAGTGATTGACGTAATGTCTCCCAACGGGGCCATTAAAGTATCGGTAGACATCAAGGACCGGATTTATTATTCGGTGTCCTATGATAATGACCAGTTATTAAAAGATTGCTATCTCAACCTGCAACTGCAGAATGAGACGTTAGGTACGAATCCCCACTTACGGAGCACCAAACGTGGAACCATTGACGAAAGTGTAAAACGTGAAATACCTTTCAAGAATGCGATCGTAAGAAATCACTGTAATACCCTGAGAATGAATTTCAGCGGAAATTATGCCGTTGAATTCCGCGTATTCGACAATGGTATCGCTTACCGTTTTGTGACAGATAAAAAAGGAGATAACATCGTAACGGGGGAAGACTTCGCAATTAACTTTCCAACCAATTATAAAGCTCATCTTTCCCAACCGGATGGCTTTAAAACCTCATACGAATGCCCATATACTCATGTAGATACCGAAAAGTATGCTGCTACCGACCGCATGAGTTACCTGCCTGTATTGATAGAAACGGATAAAGCATATAAAATACTGATATCTGAAGCCGACTTATCCGATTATCCCTGTATGTTCCTTAAAAGTACCGGTAAGAACGGAATGCAGTCTATTTTTCCCAAAGCACCTTTAGCCTTCGGAGAAGACGGTGACCGTAGCCTCAAGATTACCGAAGAAGCCGATTACATTGCCAAGACGGACGGCAAACGTTCATTCCCCTGGCGCATGATGGTGATTTCGAAAGAAGACAAAGAACTGATTGAAAACGAAATGGTGTATAACCTGTCTGCCCCTTGTGTTCTTGAAGACTACAGTTGGATCAAACCGGGACAAGTGAGTTGGGAATGGTGGCACGACGCACGCCTCTATGGGGTAGATTTCCGTTCGGGTTTCAATATGGATTCCTATAAATACTACATTGACTTCGCATCCAAGTTCGGTATTCCTTATATCATCATGGACGAAGGATGGGCGAAAAACACACGTGATCCGTTTACCCCCAATCCCACCATCAATCTTACCGAACTGATAAAATACGGAAAGGACCGCAACGTAAAAATCGTACTTTGGCTGCCATGGCTGACTGTCGAGAATCATTTCGACCTCTTTAAAACATTTGCCGATTGGGGCATCGCAGGAGTGAAGATCGACTTCATGGACCGCAGTGACCAGTGGATGGTAAACTATTATGAACGTGTAGCCAAAGAAGCCGCCAAGCATAAACTGTTTGTAGATTTTCATGGTGCTTTTAAACCAGCCGGACTTGAACGCAAATATCCGAATGTGCTTTCCTATGAAGGCGTATTGGGCATGGAACAAGGTGGTAATTGCAAACCTGAAAACAGCATTTATCTGCCCTTTATGCGTAATGCCGTGGGACCGATGGATTTCACTCCGGGTTCAATGATCTCTGCACAGCCGGAAGACAACCGTTCCACCCGGGCCAATGCCATGGGCTCAGGAACACGTGCTTTCCAAATGGCTCTTTTCATCATCTTCGAAAGTGGTCTGCAAATGTTAGCCGACAACCCGGTTTACTATTACAGAGAACTTCCCTGTACCGAATTTATCACAAGTGTTCCCGTCACCTGGGATGAAACCAAGGTCCTCTATGCCAAAGTAGGTGAAGCAGTCGTCGTAGCCAAACGAAAAGGAGAACAGTGGTTCATCGGAGGTATCACCGGCAATCAACCACAAAACATCGAGATCGACCTCGGATTCATTCCGGCAGGACAATCATTCACATTAACCTCATTTGAAGATGGCATTAACGCTGACCGTCAAGCAATGGATTACAAGAAAAAGGAGTCTACCGTGAACAATCAAACCCGCATGACATTGAAAATGGTACGCAACGGGGGATGGGCCGGAACAATTAAAATGAAATAGAATATAAATCAAGTTCATCATAGAACACACAGAGTCTTCATCTCTTGTTAATGGAATATTTATGAAAAAAGTTTCTCTGTGAAACTCTGTGTCACTCTGTGGTGATATGACATATTACAAAAATGAAAAAGCAAATCATACACCGCTGGATGCTGATGGCTGTCTTCTGCCTCGGAGCATCATTGATAGGAATAAATGCCCAAGAAAAAGACTGGGCTAACCTGCAACGTTATGCACAACAAAACGCCGAACTTCCGAAACCGGACAAAAACGAAAAGAGAGTGGTCTTTATGGGCAATTCCATCACAGAAGGATGGGTAAACACTCATCCTGATTTCTTTAAATCCAACGGTTACATCGGCCGGGGCATCGGCGGACAGACTTCTTACCAGTTCCTGGTACGTTTCAGGGAAGATGTCATCAACTTATCTCCTGCACTGGTAGTAATCAATGCAGCCACAAATGATATTGCCGAGAACACAGGAGCATATCATGAAGACCGCACTTTTGGCAATATTGTTTCGATGGTGGAACTGGCAAAAGCCAATCATATAAAAGTGATATTGACCACCACTTTACCGGCTGCCGCTTTCGGTTGGAATCCTGCCATTAAAGATGCTCCTCAAAAGATAGCTTCACTCAATGCACGTCTGAAAGCCTATGCCCAAATAAATAAAATTCCATTCGTCGACTATTACTCTTCTATGGTGAGCGGTAGCAACAAAGCTTTGAATCCGGCCTATACCAAAGATGGTGTGCATCCCACTTCCGAAGGATATGACGTTATGGAGAATCTTATTCAACAGGCTATAAACAAGACTTTACGATAACCATATTCAAAAAGGAAATTATGAAACCGTTTATCTCTTTTTGTCTTTTATTGTGTATTTGCTTAGGTAAACTATATGCGCAAGGCGTAAATATCGTATACATAGGCAACAGTATTACCCAAGGCGCATTATTGAAAACTCCGGTAACGGAGGCGCCGCCGGTACAGGCAAGTCAATACATCGAACAAGCAACCAAGCAATCGGTCGCTTTTCGAAATTGTGGAGTAAGCGGAATGACTACTCTGGATTTTCTTCCAATCGCAGAAAGACAATTTCCGAATGTAAAATCTGCCGCCCAAGAATTGAGTCAACGTAAAGGAACACTGCTTTTTTCCATTATGCTGGGCACGAATGACAGTGCTTGTAACGGTCCATTCGGTTCTCCGGTGGAACCGGTGTCCTACTATACCAACATGAAAGCGATTATCGACGAACTCCTTTCTTTGTATCCGGAATGCAAAGTGGTGATTCATCAACCAATCTGGTATAGCCCGAACACATATAACGGTGCCATGTATCTGGCTACCGGCCTCAAGCGACTGAAAAGCTACACTCCCATGATCCATAAACTGGTAGACTACTATTCACAGGCAAACCCCAATCAAGTCTTTTTGGGAGATACGGCTGCTTCCGATTTCTTCCGGAACAATTATCAGAGTTATTTCACGCCGGAGAATGGAAATGCAGGTACTTTTTATCTGCACCCGAATAAAGAGGGAGCCGGTATCTTGGGTAAATACTGGGCAGAGGCTATCCTAAAGGCAATATAAACAAATACATCCTCTCAAAGGGGCGCCGCAGATTCGCACAGACCACACCGGTAACTGACCAGTTCTTTACCTTTTAAACCGTGCGGATCTGTGGTGCTATCCTTAAGTAATTCCTTCATTTACATCATTTAACACACTTCACTTTGTTTAGTTACGACCGTTCCGTAGCTTTGTAATATAAACGTAATTAAATATACTCCATGGAAAAGTTGACAATGCAAGAAGAAGAAGTGATGATCTACATTTGGGAACTGGAAAGTTGCTATGTGAAAGACATCGTTGCCAAGTTTGAGCAACCTACTCCTCCCTACACCACGGTGGCTTCCATCGTGAAGAATCTCGAACGGAAAAAATATGTAAAGGCACAGCGTGTAGGAAACACGTATCTGTACACTCCGTCTATTAAAGAAAGCGAATACAAACGAAGTTTCATGAGTGGAGTCGTACGGAACTACTTTGAAAACTCTTACAAAGAGATGGTTTCTTTCTTCGCCAAAGATCAAAAGATATCGACCAACGACCTGAAGGAAATCATCGACATGATTGAGAAAGGACAAGAAAAATAATCGCTAATACCCTGAAAGACATGACTCCCGAACTGGCATATTTTCTGAAAATAAATATAGCAATTGCTTTATTCTACGCCTTCTATCGGTTGTTTTTCTACAGAGACACCTTCTTCCAATGGCGAAGGACAGTTTTGCTTTGCTTCCTTGTCATTTCTCCGCTCTATCCGGTACTGAACATTCAGGAATGGATCAGATCGCACGAACCGATGGTAGCAATGGTCGATTTGTATGCAACAATCGTATTGCCCGAAATCGAAATAACTCCCGAGGTTAGGGCTGCGGACTGGCAAAGTATCATTTTATCTACAGTAAATATCATCTATTGGTCAGGGGTCACTTTACTTTTAGTACGTTTCTTCGCTCAACTTGCCAGTATTCTACGGTTGCGTCTTCGTTGCCGGAAAGATCAGATAGAAGGAATACCCGTCTATCTGCTGGATAAAGAAAGTGGTCCTTTTTCTTTTTTTCACTGGATTTTCATTTATCCGCAGGCACACCCGCAGAACGAATTAAGTGAAATCCTGACCCACGAAGGAACACATGCCCGCCAAAGACATTCCATAGATGTGATTATCAGTGAGCTAATGTGTATTGCCTGCTGGTTCAATCCTTTCATGTGGTTGATGAAGCGGGAAGTACGGAACAATCTGGAATACATGGCAGATAATCGGGTGCTGGAAGCCGGACATGATTCAAAGTCCTATCAATATCATTTGTTGGGACTGGCACATCAAAAGAGCGCGATCACCCTTTCCAACAGCTTCAATGTGTTGCCGCTGAAGAACCGTATCACGATGATGAACAAAAAGAGAACCAAGGAGATAGGACGAACCAAGTATCTGTTATTTATCCCCTTGGCTCTTGCTTTGATGATAGTAAGCAACATCGAAGCAGTGGCACGTACCACTAAAAGTATTGCACAGGAAGTGATGCAAACCGTAGAAGAACAGATGGAACCCGAAAACGCTGTTGCTGTTAAGAAAAGCACTTCCTCTCCCCAGGCAGCCAATCATATTTCACAACCTCAAGAGAGCGGCATAGCCGAACAGCCCGCCCAAGAAGAAAGCCGGGAGCAAATCGTATTCGAGGTTGTGGAGAAAATGCCGGAGTTTCCGGGTGGCGTAAGGAATATGAATCATTTCATCAACAGCCATCTTCGTTATCCGGTGATCGCCCAGGAAAACGGAACACAAGGCCAAGTCATCGCACAGTTCGTAATTCAGGCAGACGGTACACTCTCTGACCTGAAAATAGTGAAAAGCGTAGACCCGTTGCTGGATGCCGAAGCCATGCGCGTGATAAAAGAGATGCCTAAATGGCAACCCGGGAAGCAAAGAGGAATAGCTGTTGCCACCAGGGTCACAGTGCCGATACGATTCCGACTGATGGATTCCGATTCCGCTCCGTCAACAGACAGCAATAAGAATCAGGAGAATACCATATTCGATGTGGTTGAACACGCGCCGGAATTCCCCGGCGGAATGGAAGCCTGCCTGAAATATATGTATAAAAATATAAAATATCCGGCAGTCGCAATGGAAGCGGGAATACAAGGACAAGTTGTCATACAAATAGTCATTGACAAGGACGGGAAAATACATGATCCCAAGATAGTTCGGGGAGTATCGCCGGAACTGAATGCCGAAGCGATCCGCGTGATAAGCAACATGCCTCAGTGGATACCCGGAAAACAAAAGGGAAAGAACGTGGCAACCCGATTCACACTTCCGGTCCGCTTCCGCCTGGCTTAGTTTCTAAGCCCCTAACCTGAAAATCATTTTAATAAAAACAATATGAAGAAAATCACATTTATTGCTATTCTTTTGCTGTGTATCTGTAGCCTCACAAAAGCTAAAGAGAAAGTTATAGAGCAACCCCCATTCATCGCCTGGACCAGTACCTCTATTCAAGTGGACAAAGTTGTTCTCAGCGACACAGCTACGGTGCTTTATATCAAAGCATTCTATCATCCCAAGCAATGGATCAGGATTTCCGGACAAAGTTTCCTGAAGGACAATAACGGAGAAACTTACGCTCTGCGTTCGGGAATCGGTATCAAGCCCGACACGGAATTCTGGATGCCCGAATCCGGAGAAGGAGAATTCCGCCTGGTATTCCCACCGATCCCGACCTCGGCTACTTCGATCGATTTTTCAGAAGGAGACAATGTTCAAGGTGCTTTCAAGATATGGGGCATTCAGCTGAAAGGCAAAGCCCTCCCGGAACTTTTGTTACCTCAAGAAGCCATCGTACATAAAATCGACATCAACGATGAATTGCCCGAGCCCAAAATTGAATATAAAGACGCTACTATAAAAGGACGGATTCTGGATTATCGCCCGGGACTCGTCAGCAAAATTGTACCGATTATATTCGATCCGGTAAAAGGTGCCTACGAAAGCGAAGAAGTAAAAATAAACAATGACGGTACATTCGTCACGAGAGTGAAAGTGCCGACCACCACATCGGCTGCCATCCGTCTTTTTGGTAAAATGATAACTTTCTATGCCGTACCGGGCGAAGAGAGCAGCATCATTATCAATACCCGTGAACTTTGCCGACAGCAATCCAAGTTTCATAAGGATGACAAACCTTATGGCGAAGCCGTTTATTTCGGCGGAACATTAGCCGGCCTGTCACAGGAATATTCGAACTGCACCCTAAAAACCTCCATTCTAAATGATTACCGCCAATTATTCAAGGATGTAGCAGGAATGGACGCCGGCGCTTACAAAGACTTTATCTATGGAAAGCGGGCCAATCTCCTGGCATCCATAGAAAAAGCTCCAATCAGCAAGGCTCTCAAGGCAGTGTTGGGCAATCAAGTGGATGCCGAGGCTGCCCAAGCCATCTCCCTGACGGAAATGGTTATCAAGCAAGCCTACACCATGGAGCACAAAATGAGCAAAGAAGAGGCCAGGGAATACTTTAACACGGCTCAGATAGAACTGCCTGAAAATTATTATGCGAATGCTTTCAGACCGCTCGCTTCCATCAACACCATGGCAGCACTCTATAATTCCAAGCTCTCCGAACTGATTCCGTATTATCTACGCCGCCGAACCGATGAACTGACCAAAGCCTGGGGAACCGACAAAGGAATCTACTTCGATATCAACAAAGCAGGCGAACTCTATTCGTCCATCAAAGAGTTCACCCCGCTGACTGCCGAACAGGAAGTGGTACTTGCCACTCTTCCACCTGCCTGCCAGAATGAAGTGCGGGACGCCAACAACCAACTGCTGAAGACCCTTGAGGCCAATAAAAAGAAGACAGGGTTCACCATCAACGAAGTTGGTGACGTCAGCAATGAAGAGCTGTTTTCATCCATCATCTCTAAGTACCGGGGCAAAGTGATTCTGGTAGACTTCTGGGCAACCTGGTGCGGCCCCTGTCGCATGGCCAATAAAGCAATGTTGCCACTGAAGGAAGAGTTGAAAGGAAAGGACATCGTTTACCTTTACATTACCGGCGAAACCTCCCCCCTGAAAACATGGGAGAACATGATTCCGGATATCCACGGTGAGCATTTCCGTTTAACGGATGCCCAATGGAGTTTCTTAGGTGATAAATTCGACATAAGGGGCGTACCCACCTATCTCATCATCGATCGGGAAGGAAATGTCAAACACCAAAAGACAGGATTCCCGGGTGTAGCCCAAATAAAAGAGGAATTGATGAAAGTATATGATTAACCCTCCGGACAACAAACAATAAACAAAGAACGATCGGCTCCTGCCTATGGGACAAGGAACCGATCGTTCATCATTTAAAAGCGCTTATCGTTACTTATGTAACTCCACAATCTTCGTGGGAGCCATTTCTACATTCCGCTTATCTACCTGACGTACCACGCTGGCAGCCAGTGCGAGGAATGCACGACCTGTAACCGTATTTTCATCCAAAGCAACCGGAGTTCCTTTATCGCCTCCTTCACAGATACTCTGAACAATCGGAATCTGTCCCAACAGCGGAACGTTCATCTCTTCGGCCAACTTCTTGGCACCTTCTTTTCCGAAAAGATAATACTTGTTTTCCGGAAGTTCAGCCGGAGTAAACCAGGCCATATTCTCCACCAATCCGAGGATGGGGACGTTCACTTTATCATTAGTGAACATGTTGATCCCCTTGCGGGCATCGGCCAAAGCTACAGCCTGCGGAGTGCTGACAACAACAGCACCTGTCAGTGCCAGTGTCTGGACTACCGTCAGGTGAATATCGCTCGTACCCGGCGGAAGGTCGATCAGGAAATAATCGAGATCTCCCCAGGCGGCATCCCCGATCAACTGTTTCAACGCATTGCTCGCCATACCCCCGCGCCATAAAGTGGCCTGGTCGGGATCGACAAAGAAACCGATAGAAAGCAGTTTCACGCCATACTTCTCGACAGGAATAATCATATCGCGTCCGTCTATCTTCTCAGCGTAGGGGCGGGCATCTTCCACTTGAAACATCTTAGGCATGGAAGGACCGAAAACGTCGGCATCCAGTAGACCGACTTTATAACCCAACTTAGCCAACGCTACAGCCAGGTTGGCCGATACGGTAGACTTACCCACTCCTCCCTTACCGGAAGAGATGCCGATGATATTCTTCACATGGGGCAGCAATTTGCCCACTTCGGGACGTGCAGCCTGTACTGTTTTCACACTGATATTTCCAACTATCTCCACCTCTTTGCCCACATGAGTAAGAATAGCTGTTTCGGCAGCTTTTATCACCGACTTCATAAACGGATCGGTCGGTTTTTCAAAAATCAGGGAGAATGAAACCTTCATTCCCTCTATACGGATGTTATCCTCCACCATACCGGCCTCCACAAGATTCTTTCCGGTTCCGGGATAACGCACTGTAGCCAGTGCATCGAGTATTAATTTAGGATAGATTGTCATAGTTTGTATTATTTAGATGTCTGCAATCCGCTCCGTTTGCTACGATTATAGCTCCGGTACGAATCGAGTTCAATTTCAATATCCGGTTCTCTGAGTTCTCCTTCCTGCGGCAACAGGAATTTGATGTACTTAATGCTTAAACCGCGATCGAGCCACTGTTGTTCATAATAGGTCTTGATACCCAGAATATCGTCCACCAAATCAGAATGATAAAGATCTTCGGTGATAAACTCTACCGGCAGTCCGTTCTCCTCAATCATATATTTGGTATAAGTGAACATGAAGTTGCTGTCAGTCTTCAGATGAATGATTCCATTGGATACCAAAAACTTACGGTAGCGTTCCATAAAATAGGTAGAAGTCAGTCGCTTGGTAGCTTTCTTCATTTGCGGATCAGAAAAAGTCAGCCAGATTTCGCTCACTTCCCCTTCTGCAAAAAAGCGGTCGATGATCTCGATGTTGGTACGCAGGAAAGCCACATTCTTCATGCCGGCCTGAAGAGATTCGGTAGCTCCCGTCCACATACGGGCGCCTTTGATATCTACCGCGATAAAATTCTTATCGGGAAACATCCGCCCCAGTCCGACGGTATATTCGCCACGTCCGCAACCCAATTCGAGTACAATCGGGTTATCGTTCTTGAAAAACTCTTTGTGCCATTTTCCCTTCATGTCAAAAGGCACATTGTCCACTGCCGAGTAAGGATACTCAAAGACATGCGGATAACTTGCCATATCGGCAAACTTCTCTAATTTATTTTTTCCCATTCAATAAAGTTAAATCGTTTCTACCCAACCGGTATAGTTATAAAACACCCGGTCGTTAAATTGCTGGCGGAACAACGCATATTTGTCAATGCCGGTACAGTGACAGACTCCCAGACGTTTGGGAAGTTTCATACCCAGAAAGGCCGAAATCACATTGAACTTCTCTTCTTCCGCATTGTGAATATGAAAGCCTCCCATCACCAGTTTGAGTCCCAATCCCGGAAAGGCATTCTGCACGGCACGAATGATATTGGTAATCCCCCGGTGTGAACAGGCACTCAGTACCGAAAGAGACTTTTCGCCCTTCAACACCAATGCCAGTTCATCTTCAAAAGTATCGGGACGCATCTCTCCTTCTATCTCCGTAAAGAAGTGTTCGAAGTGAGTGTCGTTCCTGTCCACCACCTTGACGTCCGGAAACGCAAATACGCCCGGCACAATCTCCGTAGTTTCGTCAACCAGCCAAAAGCGCGACTTATCCAATGCTTCGGGATGAAGCATTCCGTTCTCACGCTCGTTCTTGAACTTTTTCCGGAATACCTCACGCTTGCAAACCACCTTCGCTACACTGTTCATCTTCAGAAAGGCATAAAGCCCCCCTGTATGGTCACGATGTCCGTGAGATAACACCACATATTCCACATCGCTCAGATCGAGTCCCAACAGGCGGGCATTCCGGAGAAACAGATCCGAAGCACCGGTATCGAACAGCACTTTGTGTTCCCCCGCTTCAACAAGCAGGGAAAGCCCATGCTCTCCCTGTAATCCCTTACCGTAAACACTGTTTTCCGCGAGGGTTGTTATTTTGTAGTTCATTTATCGAACGTTTATTCAACAATAGTCACCCATCCGTGAGTATCGGGTTCGTCACCATACTGGATGCCACGCAATTTATTATAAAGCTTCTCACAAACCGGTCCCGGCTTTCCATCTTTCGAAATCACATACGACTTGCCATTCTCAAGGTCGTCAATACGTTCGATCGGACTGATAACGGCAGCAGTACCACAAGCTCCCGCTTCTTCGAAAGTGCTCAACTCTTCTTCGGGTACCGGACGGCGCTCTACTTTCATGCCCATATCTTCCGCCAACTGCATCAAGCTCTTATTGGTGATGGAAGGAAGGATGGAAGTAGACTTCGGAGTGATGTAGGTATTGTCTTTAATACCAAAGAAGTTGGCCGCACCACATTCGTCAATGTATTTTTTCTCTTTTGCGTCCAGATAGAACTCGCAGGAATAACCCAAGTCGTGAGCCTTCTTATTGGCGCGCAGACTGGCTGCATAGTTTCCACCGACTTTGTAGATACCGGTTCCGTGAGGCGCAGCACGGTCGTACTCGCGGATAATGACATAAGGATTGGTAGAGAAGCCACCCTTGAAATAAGGACCGACCGGTGTGACAAATACAACAAACATATATTCATCTGCCGGATGGACACCCACCTGGGCACTGGTTCCGATAAGCAACGGGCGAATGTAAAGAGAAGCTCCACTCTCGTAAGGAGGAATAAAGCGTTCGTTCAATTTTACCACCTTCAGGATAGCTTCCTTGAAACGTTCCGTCGGCAATTCAGCCATCATGATGCCCTGACAGGTGGACTGCAGACGCGCAGCATTCTCCTCCAAACGGAAAATACGCACTTTGCCGTCTTTACCACGGAAAGCTTTCAAACCCTCGAAGGCTTCCTGACCATAATGCAGGCAAGTGGCAGCCATGTGCAGGTTCAACACCTCGCTACTACTTATTTCGAGTTCGCCCCATGCGCCATTACGGAAATTGATTCTCACATTGTAGTCTGTCTTCATATAACCGAATGACAGATTAGCCCAGTCTATTTCTTTCATATCGTTAGTTATTAGTTATTTTCGATTGAGCAACAAAAATAACCTTTATTCTTCAGATAGCCTCTTTTCTTGCAGTAATTTTTCAATTTCCTGATCTGCCTTTGTCAGCTTTCCGGTACAGAAAGCTATTATTTCATTGGCTTCTTTTATTTTTTCACTCAGTTCGTCAATCTCCAGTTCGTTACTGTCGATCTGCCGAACAATCTTTTCCAGGCGTTCTATAGCCTGTGAATAGGTCTCTTTCTTCTTGGCTGGCATATTACTATTTTACTATTATACAGGAAACCCCTCCTCCGCAGAGCAGGCAGAGAGGTTACCGGATGATTTGGAAAAACATTTCAAACGGCATGGACTTATTCGACTCTCGACTTCACTTCTCCTTCGTAAAGGCGGGTTATCAGCTCGTCTCCCGATTGCAGGCAGGCAGCACTCTTCACCGCCTTCCCGTCTTTCAGAGTGATGCTATACCCTCGTTTCAACAGTTTCTGAGGCGAAGCGTCCGCAATGCGGTTCTGTAAAAGTTCCAGCCGGTGGTGCTGGCGGGCCAATAAAGTTTCGGCAGCATGCGAGAGATTGCTTTTCGCCATCTGCAACTTTATCCGCGATTCCGACAGTTTACGCATCACTTGTGACGGTATGCGTGCCTGTAGCAAAGCAAGCCTCCTGCGTTCTTGCTCCAGGCGGTAGAAAACACGGGTATGCAGTTCTTCGGCCAACGCCCCGAGCCGGTCTGCCGCCTCTTCCATCCGGTCGATCAGCAGTTCGGCCGCTGCTGTCGGAGTTTTCACGCGGGTATGGGCTACAGAATCGAGTACGGTATCGTCCCGCTCGTGTCCGATGCCGGTTATGACAGGCAACGGAAACTGTGCACAGGCAGCAGCCAGCAGATAAGTATCAAAGCCGGACAAGTCGGAAGTGGCACCTCCACCACGGATGATAACCACCACATCGAACTCGTCCACCCGGGCATTCACTGCATCGAGGGCAGCCAATACAGACTCCTCCACCTGGTTGCCCTGCATCAGGGCGGGAAAAAGTTCCGTACGGAAGTAGAACCCGCGCGGGTTGTGCTGCAACTGATGGCAGAAATCGCCATAACCGGCTGCCGTAGCCGAAGAGATGACCGCAATGCGTTGTGGCAATAACGGCATCTCCAACTCTTTGTTCAGCGTCAACACCCCTTCTTCTTCAAGCTGCCTGAGTATCTCCCGGCGGCGGCGTGCCATATCGCCCAATGTATAGGTAGGGTCGATATCCTGCACGGTCAGGCTGTAACCATACAATTCATGGAAAGCAACCGTCACCTTGACCAGCACCTTTATGCCGGAAGTAAACAACTGTCCGGTGGACTCCTCAAAATAAGGCTTCAGCAGCCGGTAGATGTTAGCCCAGATCGTTCCTCTTGCCTTGGCTATCAGATTATTGCTGCGGGGATCTTTCTGGACAAACTCCAGATAGCAATGCCCGGTACTGTTTGTACGGACATCGCTCAACTCCGCCTGTACCCAGTATTCATCGGGCAGGCACTGCTCCAGACTCCGCCGGACCAAGGCATTCAGTTCATAAAGAGAAAGCGTGTCTTGCATATCTTATTTTTTCTTCGAAACAGATTGATAAGCTTTCCACAGATCGGGCACTCCGTATCCGTAGATATTGTCGGGGAAATCGATCCGGTCACCGGATTGACGCACCAGTTCGATGATTTCCTTTGCAGTCAGTTGCGGACAAGCTTGCCACAGGCAAGCCACCATGCCGCACAGGATCGGTGAGGCAAACGAGGTTCCACTCGCTTTACGCAGATTACCGTTTGTCCCCATCACATCCGAGTTCAGCCCCACGGCAACGACATCGGGTTTCACGCGATTATCGGCTGTGTTGCCGATAGAAGAAAACGAAGCCAACACGCCTCTCCGGTCGATAGCACCTACCGTCAGCACATTCTCCGCATCCCCCGGTGTCGTGATTTTCTTCCATGAAGAGGCACCCGAATTACCGGCACTGCACACCAGTACGATTCCTTTATCCGCCATTTTCGACGCCTGGCGGGACATCAGTGCATGGTGTCCGTCCAGGTCACGATACTTATAGTTCTTGGTAGAATCATCAAAGGTGAAATATCCCAATGAAGTATTCACCACATCTACTCCGACACTATCGGCAAACTCGACAGCCGCCGCCCAGTAGTCCTGCTCCACCAAATGCTCGGACGCTTCATCTTCACTGCGGAGCAACCAATAAGAGGCTTCGGGAGCCGTACCCACCATTACATAAGGATCATTCATCGCCATGCAGGAGAGAACGGCCATTCCGTGCGATCCTTTGGCGTAGATATCGCTTCCCGGTTCCACGAAATCTTTCGTACCCAGGATGCGGATGTTTTTCATAGCCTCTATCTTGTCCACGTTATGATATCCGGCATCGATCACGGCAATGGTCATGCCTTGTCCCTTAAATCCGGCCTCATGCAATTTTTCGCCGTTACTGATTTCTATCTGCCGGAGGGCAGGACCGTAGTAGTTCTCACTCTTGAGCGGACTGTTCGCCAGGGAGTCCCGTTTATCTTCCGCTGCAGGTTTCGACGGGGCAACCCATACCTTCTCGGTAGCACGCACAAAAGGCAGTGCGGCAATTTCGCCTATCACGGCACTGTCGTTACATGACACGGTGACGAAATTATCCCATTTCCCCATAGCCACAATCTTCACTCCCTTGTCGCGGATGGCATCCACATACCGACGGCAGACCGGCAGATCGGTAGAGTCGACAGGCAACTGCTGACGCTGGCGGCGGGCGATGGCTTTTTCCGACAAGAATTTCTCGGGATGATCCAGTGAATAAGTGGTCGCAGCCTTATCTTTCAGGCTGATGCGATACTTTAACGTATCCTGTTGTGCCGACGCTCCCAAAGCAACGAAGACCAAGGCAATAAGTGCTAATTTTTTCATCTCGTATTTTTATTTTTGTTTTTGTTTCTATTTCCAGTCTTTGTTCTGTTCAATCACTAACCCGATACCGCGTTGCGAAGCGATAAACGCACCACCCAACACCCGCCGGCCTTCATAAAACACGGCCGACTGCCCCGGAGCAATCGCCGACGCCTCCGCCAAGAAACGAACCAGCAGACGCCCGTCTTCAAGCCTCTTCACCCGGCAAGGAATCGGACGGCTTCTGTAACGGATGCGCACCGCCAGGTCCGGACACGCAAACAATTCATCCTCATCCACAATGTTGTCTTGCTCCGCCACCATGTATTCGGCTCTCAACTGCCCGGCATCACCCAGCATGACGGTGTTCTTCTGCGGATTGATTTTCAAGACATAGGCCGGTTTTCCCAGTGCGATCTCCAATCCTTTACGCTGTCCGATGGTATAATAAGGGAAGCCTTTGTGCTGCCCCAGCTTTACACCTTCTGAACTGACAAACCATCCCGGACCTACCTCAGCATCCAACTCCGGACACTGTTCGCGAAGAAAATCGCGATAGTCTCCTTTAATAAAGCATACCTCCATACTCTCCCCTTCCTTCGACTTGGCTTCATAGCCTTTCTCACGCAGATAGTCACGGACGGTCTGCTTGGTATAGTTACCCAAAGGAAAAATGCAACGCCGCAGCACGTCCTGTCCCAGTCGCCAGAGGAAATAGGACTGGTCTTTCTTGTCATCATCACCGGCAACGATATAGATATGCCCGTTCCGCTCTTCCAACCGGGAGTAATGACCGGTGGCTATCCAGTTGCACCCCAGCTTGTCAGCCCATTCTATCAACATCCGGAACTTAAATAACGGATTGCACATCACGCAAGGGTTCGGCGTACGCCCCTGACGGTACTCGTCTATAAAGTTTTTGACAATGGTATTTTTAAAAGGAACGCGTTCATCGGCCACATAATGCTCTATCCCCATACGTGCCGCCAACTCCCTGGCATCCTGCGGCTCGTCGCCCCAGACACGCATGGTGACCCCCACTATCTCATATCCCTGCTCTTGCAGCATCAGGCAGGTGGCGGTGCTGTCTATCCCCCCACTCATACCGACAAGAACACGCTTCTTGGATTCTTTCATATTCATTCTCTTTTTACGAAGAATGCAAATGTACAAGATTCCCGGCAGAATACAATCAATTGGACAAGTTAGTATACAAACTTTAAAACTACAGGGGGCATAACAGACCTCATGTCATGGCAATGTCTCCTACATATCCATGAACAGAACACTTGTAGAACGATGCTTTTGTCTTTCTGTCAATTTGATATCAGAATCTCCCTACATTTCGGTTTTTCGGGCCGACGGAAAGCTTCGTAAGAAAAAACGGCCTACACGCAATCAGCCGATTATCCTTTTAGCAGCCAATCGGACAATAACCATACAATAAGAAGCGGAAAGACACAGAAAGAGACCAGTAGAGAAGGCGAATCGTAAAAGGAGGAGCTTTTTATCACCTCCCAAAGCTCTCTTAGCGACTAACAACCGGAGAGGAATCGGGCACTTTAGAAGTAAGATTCCGGAACAATAGGAGATATGAGTGAAAACATTAGGAGATATTTTGAAAACATATAAGCATTTTCGGAAAATGTAACCGTCTTTTGGAGCAAACGCTTCCTTCTTTTTCCCGGAAACAACCGTTCATTTTCCCCAAAGCCCGGCTCTTCTCCCTCCTGACCCCGGCTTTCCGTCCTTAAAAGCACTGTTTTCCCGCTCCATTACACCCGGTTTGCCGATCCGGAGAAAAGGGGCTGTCACCCAAACACCGACTTTAATTACTTTTTGCGCACGAAAAGCGGCCACAAGTAGCAAAAGAACAATAGGAAACCTATGAATGCAGTCGCCGAACTCCTCCCGGCATTTCCGCCGGGACACACAAGTATATATCTAAAATGTTATTACATAGTCCTATCCTTTAACTCAACCACAAAAGGGATAGAGCAGAAAAGAGAAATAAAAAAAATAGCTAAAAGCATTTGCCTTCTTCAAAAAGAATCAGTATATTTGAAGTATAAGAAGACTCAGATATGGCAAACCCCAAATTACCGGGAATACCCGAAGCTGAACAAGCTCTGTTGTATGCCAAACTGAATGAATACAACCGGGGCCGCATGTCTTACAAAGAGGCAGGAGCCTATTTTGTGGTTCTGCCAAGACCGGGACATCCCACTTACTCGGTCTGGATCTATTCGCCTACACTCGAGAAGAACAGACTTCTGTTTATTCACGAACTCTCAGCAGACATCAACGAATCACTGCGGATGGCAAGCACGCTGTTTTTCTTTTCCAGGCGTTGCCTGCTGATCGTGGAATACAACGAGAAGAGGATGCAAAGCAACGGAGACGATATCATATCGTTCGGAAGGTATCGCGGACACTATCTGCACGAAATCCTGAAAGTCGATCCGGCCTACCTGAGCTGGATAGCCTACAAATACACACCCAAAATCCCCAAGCAGGAGCGTTTTGTAGCCATAGCGCAAATATATCACTCTGTACATCTGGACATCATGCAACGAAAGGCACGGCAGAAACGCGAAGCCGGCCGTTTTCTGGGCAACGAGGGTGAAAAGTTGGAGGGCCTGAATCTAAAAGTGGTAAGAGTGCGGCTTGAAGACGATCCGTATAAAACAAGGGTCATGGGTACTTCCGTTCAGTTCTTTGTACGACAGATAGTAACGTTAACCGATCCGTCCGGAAATCTGGTGGTCCTAAGGATTTCTTCGAAAACACCCAGCCCCGTATCCTGCCAACTTCCGGCACTGGAACATGAGTTCCGCCCCGGCGAGATAGTCCACATCGCCTCGGCACGGATAGCGCGCACGTACGAAAGTTATGGCTCAAAGTATACACGTTTGAGCCATGTGAAGTTTCATCCGGCGGATTAACGCTTTCTCCAGTCATCCTTTACATAGTCAGACGGATAAGAAGTAGAATCCACGACTCCACCTTTCTGACGAATCCAGGTCTCAAACGTCCGGGTACCCTCATTAAGTACAATAACACGAGCACCATTGGGTAAATGATTGTACTCCGTATTCCCACCGGTAAAACGGCCGTAAGCTAAAAGAATATTCTTCCACATCACAGCGTAATCATTATCATGATCGTGTCCTACAAAAACGCCCATCACATCTCCTGCCTCTTTCATGGCAGCAAACATACCGGTATTCAACTGTGGCGCACAAGCCTTTTCCATACGGGTACCACGAAGAATGGCATTCTCGTTGGCAGCAGCTTCATTATACTCCGGAAGTGGAATATGGAAGAAAGCTAATGCCGGATAAGGTTTGCCACCATTCCGGGCAGTATAGGCGGCACTTTGAGCACGATACCATGAGACTTGACCGAAAGTCAGCCACGCATATCCGTCTACATCTTTAAGCGAAGAGTAGGAGTGTGAATCCATACAATAAAGCAGTGCAGCATCCTTTGAAGCGTCGGCAGAGGATTTCACTGTCAGTATATAGTCCGGCGAAGGAGAAGCACCACGGTCGGGCAACAGATTTCCGGCTACTCCACGAATCAAATCATAAAGTTCGGCACGGGTCTTTCCCTGTTCATTATCATGATTCCCAAAAGTAACAACGAACGGAAGGTGCCGACGTTCCACTTGCCCAAGCACCTGAAGCATACCTTTATCAGCAGGAGAAGAATAAACGACATCACCGGTAAAAATCACAAGATCGGGATGTTCGGCATCCAATACTTCCCCTATACGTTCAAGAGCTACATCCGAAGCCGGATTACCATACTTGAAATGTACATCGGTGAACTGGACAATTTTGAACTTACCGTCTTTATTAAATCGCAAAACGGTATTTTGGGCAGCACTATCATTTATTGCCATGAAAGAAAACAAAACGGCCAATAAGGTCCCAAGAATCTTTTTCATACTATGTATGTTTAGGAGATGAATTCAATCACACGCGATTGATCAGCACGGTTGCATAGGCGGAAATACCTTCTTCCCGCCCGGTAAAACCAAGTTTCTCGGTGGTAGTGGCTTTAATGGAAATATCGTCTGCATCAATCCCCATCACTTCGGCAAGCACTTGCTGCATCGAAGGGATATGGGCTTTCAGTTTAGGGCGCTCCGCACAGATAGTGGCGTCGATATTACCGATCTGATAGCCTTTAGCAGCAATCAGCTCCACTGTTTTCTTTAATAAAATCTTGCTGTCTATATTCTTATATTCACCGGCATTGTCAGGGAAGTGATAACCGATATCACGCATGTTGGCAGCACCCAGCAAGGCATCACAAATAGCATGCACCAATACATCGGCATCCGAATGTCCCAACAATCCTTTTTCATGTTCCAAAAGAATGCCTCCTAACCAAAGTTCACGTCCTTCGACCAATTGGTGGACGTCGAAACCAAAACCTACTTTTATTTTCATAAGAGTTATTTTATAAATGAATAAAGGAGTATCCGGACTTACCGGATATAGAAATCAAGCAACTTCTCGGTTTCAAGGTATCCCTCCAAATGCTGGCCGATACTGACCGGACCGACCCCTACAGGCGTACCGGTGAAAAGAAGGTCACCGATTTTCAGAGTCACAAAGCGGCTGACATAAGCAATGATATCGTCTACCCGGAACAGCATATCGGCAGTATGCCCCTGCTGTACCGTTTTCCCGTCTATATCTAGGTGGAAATGAAGATTCTGCACATCGGCCAGTTGCTCCACCGGTACAAATGTGCCAATGGCAGCAGAACTATCGAAACCTTTACATAATTCCCAAGGATTACCGGCCTCACGAAACCTGCGCTGTAAATCACGTGCAGTGAAGTCGATGCCGACTGTCACCGCATCATAATAACGATGAGCAAAGCGTGAAGCTATATTCTTTCCCAAGCGATTGATGCGCACTACCAGTTCTGTTTCATAATGCACTTCATTCGAAAAATCGGGAATAAAGAAAGGTTTGCCATCTTTAAGGATGGCCGAATCGGGTTTCATGAAAATTACCGGCTCTTTATTCTCCAACGTATGTCCCAGTTCCTCGTTGTGCCGGGCATAATTCATTCCAACAGCTATAATCTTCATGCTCTATTCTATTTCATTAAAATTCAAACGATTAAACATAACAGCGAGATGAGCGTAAAGTGATGTGTTCTGCACCACGATATCTTCCGGAACACGAATACGGAAAGGGGTAAAATTCCAGACGGCTTTAATACCACCGGCCACCATCGTATCTGTAATGCATTGGGCAATCTCGATGGGCACGGTCAGTACACCGATGTGCACACCGTACTCCTGCATCTTCTTCTGAAAATCGTCAGAGTGGAAAATGGGAATCCCATTGAGCGTAGTGCCTACCAGCGACGGGTTTACATCAAAAGCAGCTACAATCTCCAAGCCGAAATGGCTAAGTCCGGAATCACGCAATAAAGCTCCTCCCAGACTTCCTACACCGAACAGGAAAGCCTTGTGCATATTTGTAAAGCCAAGAAAATCTTCCAGAACGGCAATCAGCGCATCCACTTCATACCCCACCCGCGTACGACCGGAAATATTAACATACGACAAATCTTTCGCAATCTGCGAAGCATCGATGTTTATTTCTTTGGAGATCTGGGTAGAAGAGACGTAACGTTCACCTTTCTGCTTCAGCAACTTTACATTCGAAAGATACCAAGGCAGCCGACGCAAAGTAGGCTCCGGAACCTTTGTACTGTCTTTATGCTGTATCTGATTGTTCATAGTCACTTCATTCTGCTTTTACATTAGCGATTGACAAAATTACACTATTTTTTCCGAAATGCCATAAGGATGTCATAGAAGCTTAACATAATTTCTACATACAAAAACGCCCGGGGACACTTAATAGTTTGCAAGGTTCGGGACAATATATTATTTTTGAACTTAATTAATAGACTGGAATAATGAAGAACAGCGATTGGAAAGACCGGCTGAACGTGGTTTACTCCACCAACCCGGATTATAATTATGAGATGGATGATGACGAAGAGCAAGTAACCCTGGAACCGTCACAACAGAACTTACGGGTGCAATTGGATCGGAAAAACCGGGGCGGCAAAGTCGTAACCCTAATTACCGGCTTTGTCGGCACCGAGAACGACCTGAAAGATTTGGGAAAACTCCTCAAGACGAAATGTGGAGTAGGCGGATCGGCTAAAGACGGAGAGATTATCGTTCAGGGAGACTTCAAACAAAAAATAGTAGAACTGCTGAAGAAAGAAGGATATACGAAAACAAAAACAGTAGGAGGATAAGGGGAAACAAATCCCACTTGAAACAGGTCCGGCAAAATTTAAACAAGTTCCGGATCCATTCACTTTATACGCAAAAGTTCTTGTTCCGGATTCTGCGTAAACAGATAACCGTAACTTACGGACAGCCACAAAAAAAACGGCCGCTACAGACTTTCTGTGCGGCCGTTTCTATATTCTTGATTCCTTGAGATTATTCAGCTCTCAAAGTGAAACGTTTGAAATCAACAACCTTCAATTCAGGATCAGCTTCTTTCAACACTTCTCTCACTGTCTTCTTGGCATCCATAATGTCTTCCTGATTCAGCAAGCAAACTTCTTTCAAGAACTTAGCCAAACGTCCTTTAGCAATGTTCTGAATCATTTGTTCAGGCATATTTGCAGCCTTCTCAGCTGAAACAGTAGCAATGATTTCTTTTGCCTTTGCAACATCTTCAGCTGTAATCCAGCCTTTAGCCATGTTGCTTTCCATGTGGTCTTCACTGTCCACATGAGCCGGATTGATATTAGCTTTCTTCAAAGCAGCTTCTACAGCTTTCTGCACCTGTTCTACTTTAGTCTTTTCAACAGCCACTTCGATTTCTTTCTGCTTCACTTCTTCAGAAACGCCATCTTCATCAACTGCGATCGGATTCATAGCAGCAACCTGCATAGCTACTTGCTTAGCCAGCTGTTCGTCAACTTTCTTGTTGAAAGCAACCATGGTGCAAAGACCGTTTCTGTTCATATGGTTGTAAGCAGCAATTGTAGCGCCTTCCAAAACCATGTAACCATCCAACTCCATCTTTTCACCAGTGATACCGGTTCTGTCTGTTACAGCCTGAGCTACAGTAGCATCACCCATCGGAAGAGCCAAAACTTCTTCCAGAGTCTTGCACTTGTTAGCTACAGCAGCGTCCAGAATATCCTGAGTCAGTTTCACGAAGTCAGCATTCTGAGCAACAAAGTCAGTTTCGCACTTCAAAGCGATGATAGCACCGAAACCTTCTTCTACTTTTACCAAAACACAACCTTCAGAAGCCTCACGGTCAGAACGTTTTGCAGCAACTGCCTGTCCTTTTTCGCGGATGATCTTCATTGCTTTGTCGAAATCGCCTTCAGCATCAGTCAACGCATTTTTGCAGTCCATCATACCAGCACCGGTCATTTTGCGGAGCTTGGTTATATCAGCCATTGTTACAGCCATAATATCTTTTATATTTTAAAATGAATAATCGTTTTGAATAAACAAAATGTGCCAATCTGCCAATCAAAATGCCCACACCCTTACAGATGCGTCGGCACATTAGCAAATTGGCACATTATTATATTAAGCCTCTTCGTCTTCCTTCAAGAAAGCAGCAGCTTTAGCTGCGTTGATAGCTTCTTCGTCAGATTTGTCGAGTCTTGCTTTAGCTGATTTCTTCTTGCCTTTGTTAGCAGGAGCTTCACCGGCAGCTTCCATATCGATCTTTTCAGCTTTTCTTTCTTCCAGACCTTCGATCATTGCAGCACAGCAAGCATCGAGGATAACTTCTACTGATTTAGTAGCGTCATCATTTGCCGGAATTACGAAGTCAATGTTTGTAGGATCCGAGTTAGTATCAACGATACCAAATACAGGAATACCCAAACGGTTAGCTTCGCGAACAGCGATATTTTCTTTCATTACATCGATAACGAACAAAGCAGACGGCAGACGAGTCAGGTCAGCGATAGAACCCAAAGTCTTGTCCAGCTTAGCACGCTGACGAGAAATCTGAAGAATTTCTCTCTTTGACAAGTTTGAGTAAGTACCATCAGCAGTCAACTTGTCGATAGTAGTCATCTTCTTCACTGCCTTACGGATAGTAGGGAAGTTAGTTAACATACCACCCGGCCAACGTTCGATAACATAAGGCATGTTTACAGATGCAGCTTTTTCAGCCACTACCTGTTTAGCTTGTTTTTTAGTAGCAACAAAAAGGACTTTCTTGCCTGATTTTGCAATCTGCTCACGGGTCACCTGCACCACCTGCTGGTAGGCCCTATCCATATCGAAGCCCTCCGGCACCCGCTTGGCACCGGCACTGCCGAACACGATGGACTTCACGCCCAGAGTGGCGGCGCGCTCCAGCGCTTTGGCGTAATAGGCACGGATGGCCTGCTCGTCCACGTCCGGACCGGTAAGGCGAATCCTGCCGGGGAAGAAGTTGTTGCACGCCTCGCACCGGATGCCGCTGCGCTCCACACGTTTGCAGAGCGCGGCGATGCAAAGGCTTATGCTGATGGACTTAATGGTGCTATGGATACCAGAGTAAAGGCTACTGAAAAAGCACTTACTTGGGTTGAAATCGCCTAGTGTTCTTCCTTATGGGATGTTAAAAAGGAGGGAACAAAATGAGTTTTTTATCTCTTACTGAAATATCGCAGTCTCGATTATCTGACATCCCTATTACCAATGGACAACTAATTTTCTGTAAAGACACAGGTAATTTTTATAAGGATGATACTGCGACTAGGAATAAAATGTCTTCAGATCTGGTGGTATGTTCTGAACTTCCACTTGCTCCATTAGCGAATAAATTATATTTATTATTACCGAATACTCTTTGTTTTTTTAATGGGGAGTGGGTGGAACTTAATGAATCACCAGTGATTACCAAAGACACCATTTATTCATTCCCTACTGTTGGGGATACATATCATATTTATATTGCTTCTAAAACAAATAAAACATATCGTTGGGATGACGAAAATACAAAATATTATTGTATTGGAAGTAATTATGAAGAAATAAATTTAATAAATTGTGGGGACTCTAACATATAGAGTCCTCTTTTTAATTGGAGGAAAAAATGGCAAACAATACATTAAATACTAGATTGGTTATTTGTAATGATACCACTGCTAATTGGGGAACATCCGAAAAAGTTCTTCTGAAAGGCGAGTATGCTATCGAATTTCCGGAAAGTGGAGAACCAAAAGTTAAGGTTGGTAACGGCACAGACAAATATGTTGATCTTCCATATATTACAAATACACCAACAGAAATTACAAATGCAATCAATGCAGCGGTTAAAACTGCTTCTCATACACATAGTAACAAAGCGATTCTTGATGCTATCACCGCATCTTTTACAACAGAACTTAAAACAAAATTAGATGGAATTGCAGCTGGCGCAGAAGTTAACCAGAATGCATTCAGTAAGGTTACTGTTGGGAATACAACAATTAATGCTGGTTCAAAGACAGACAGTTTTACTCTTGCTGGTTCTAATGTAACAGTAACGCCAGATACAACAAACAAGAAAGTTACTATCGGTGTTGCAAATGGTACTACATCTGCAAAGGGTATTGTTCAGCTTACAGATAGTACCACTTCCACTTCTACTACAACAGCTGCAACTCCGAATAGCGTAAAATCTGCTTACGATCTTGCGAACACAGCTAAAACAGCTGCTGCTACAGCACAGAGTACAGCGGATAGTAAAATTGGATCAGTTACACTTGCATCTGGAACAAATAATGGTACATTAAAACTTACTGTCGATGGCAAGGCTACAGATAATATCGCTGTAAAAGGACTTGGTTCAGCTGCATATACGGCAAGCAGTGCATATGCTACATCTGCACAGGGTACAAAAGCAGACAATGCTATGCCAAAGGCAGGTGGAACATTCACCGGAGCAGTAACATTGAGTGGTGATCCTACCTCTGCTCTTCACCCAGCCTCAAAACAATATGTAGATACTCAGATTACAAATAAAATTGCTGCTTCTGACGCAATGGTATTTAAAGGTACTCTTGGTACAAATGGTACTATCACTGCTGTTCCAACTTCAGAAGTTGTAAAAGGCGATACTTATAAAATTGTTACAGCTGGTTCTTATGCTGGTTTTACATGTAAAGTTGGAGATCTTATTATTGCACTTAATGGTGGTTCTATTGAGGCAACTACAGAGAACTGGGCATATGTACCGTCAGGTAATGAAAACGAAACATATATTAAATATAGCACAACAACTCAGACATTAACCACAAACGCACAGTCTGGAACAATTACACTTGCAGAAGGTGCATTCAATGCTTCTTGAACTGGGGCTTCGTGTATATGAGGCTCAG